>Ga0316204_10003788_pt1 | contig 29113 bp, 29 predicted proteins | sample 6monrhotite_MG_2_FD_205661 | JGI IMG/M metagenome (GOLD analysis project Ga0316204, IMG submission 205661) | Microbial mat bacterial communities from mineral coupon in-situ incubated in ocean water Damariscotta River, Maine, United States -... | ecosystem: Environmental > Aquatic > Marine >...
ACATCGGGATTCACACAAGGTGCGGACTTCCAATGCGGCACATCAATCTTCGTATAGCGATTGGAATGCTTCACCGATGGGCGAATACGATAACACCATGTGCGTTCGTTTTTATGCGATGGGGCAGTGAATGCAGTGCCTGTCAGCTGCTCGCCGTAAAGGCCATATTCGCACTTCTGAGGGGAATTCATGCCTTGGGGCAGGGCCCCCGGTAGCGCCTCGGTTTCGAAATCGTTGCCAAAGCCCGGCATATATCCCGGCGTTGTTCCCGTCGTCGAGGTTGCTTGAATCATCTGCCGGTGTGTGTGGTGTTTGCCCATGCTCGACTCCTTAGATAGCTAATTCAAAATATTAGTTGAAAATGTAACTAACAAGTTTTAGATCCTAAAAATGACAAAAAAAGATAACTTTGATTTGATGTTGTTTCTGCCCTACCTGCTTAATCAAGCGGCCGAGGAAAGCAGCATTTCGTTCCAGAAACTATACAAAGATCGTTATGGGATGCTGCGAACCGAATGGCGTGTGCTGTTCCATCTTGGTAATTTCGGCGATAAAACGGCGCGCCAGATTTGTGTTATGTCCAAAATGCACAAAACCAAGATATCGCGCGCCGTGTCAGCGCTTGAGAAACGACGGTTCCTAAAGCGCGAAACGCTTGAGAAAGACCGGAGAAGCGAAATTCTGACCCTGACAAAAACAGGCCAAGACGCATACGCAGACCTTCGCGCCGTTGCAGAGCAATATGACAAAGTATTGACGCAGGGTTTTACGGATCAAGAAACCCATTTGCTTAAGCAAGCCCTTCGCAAAATCGCAAAACTTTAGGCGCTGGTTAGGTCTGCCAATGTTGGACGTGGCAGCCTGTCCAGCAGTTCAAGCACAAGGTCGCGGCATCTAAGGGCTTGGCAATCCTTGGGGTAAAACCCTACGGGGACATCTAAATGGCGCAGGACGATCCGGCGCCAACTGTGCACGATAAGCGTTCGAAGCACCGATCTTTCCATGGCCGTTACGTGTGCCGGAAAGTTGGTTTTCAACTGGGTTAGGTGTTTGATCAAGGCACTGTAGGCGACGATAAGCTTTGGGTCGATAACGGTTTCTTTGACCCACTCTGGTAACGCGTCCTGCCCGACGCTAGTGATCAAAAGCCGATGGGATTTCGAAAAACCTGAACGCTCACCAAGGAAGCTATGCGCTCCAAGGCGAACAAACCTTCGATCATCATCCAAGAACGCCCAGTCGCTGGTTATTCCAGCTGGTTGATTGGGCGTCGTTGCAAGCACCCATTCCAACGATTGAGGGTCAGTTTGGCCGTAGATGCGCGGGGTGGCCTCGGCTGATTGTTGCACGCCGAATGGCGTCAAAAAATACGACCGGCTGCGCCCGATGCGCTTGCTTTCGATCCAACCGTCTTTTCGCAACCGATGAAGGGCGACGCGCAGGGCCTCGGACTTGATCCCCATAGGCTCAGTCAATCTGGCAAGCGTTTGGGCTGAAAGCTCGTCACCTTGGTTTTGTGCGAGATCGCCAAAAATCGTCACAACCATCGACCACACGCGGTGACGGTCGCCTTGCATCAATGTAGCCAATGCTGTGTCGTAGGTGCTCATACCTCGATTCTATGGGGACACGCCGGAAGCTGCCACCCAAAAGCACGCAATTAATACGAAACCATTGTCAAAAGCTCGTATTCGGCCACCAAGTCGTTGTCCTGATTGGTTAGTGACACGTGCCACCTAACTTCGCCGTAGTCATCGTTGCGGGGTGTTTTATGCTTCACAGTTAGGCGCACTTTCAAACTGTCGTCGGGCACCAAGGGTTTCATGAACCGAAGATTGTCCAAGCCCGTATTCGCCAAAACCGGACCGGGGTCGGGCTGCACGAACAGGCCGGCTGCAAAACTGAGAAGCAGATACCCGTGCGCCACACGTCCCGGAAAGAACGGGTTCGCCTTTGCGGCGTCTTCATCCATATGTGCGTAAAACGTGTCACCGGTGAAATGCGCGAAGGTTTCGATGTCTTCAAGCGTGACCGTTCTGGGTTTGGAATACAACGTGTCGCCAATCGACAGATCATTGAATCGACGCGTGAAGGGGTGGGTCTTGCCAACGTTCTCAACAGCGTTCGGCACCCATTTATTGCCGATTGCAGTCAGGATATCTGGGCTGCCCTGAACGGCCGTGCGTTGCATATAATGCATCACACCACGCACCCCGCCTAGTTCCTCGCCCCCGCCCGCGCGCCCAGGCCCACCGTGCACCATATGGGGTAGAGGAGAGCCGTGGCCCGTCGCTTCGGTCATGCTGTCACGGTTGTTGATGTAAATCCGCCCGTTAAACGCCGCTGACCCCAAGACAACCTCGCGCGCAACGTCGCCGCTGTGGGTGATTAGCGATGTGACCAAGGAACCGCCGCCTCGGTTGACCAGTTCAATGGCGTGGTCAAGGTCGCGGTATTCCATGACGGTCGAGACCGGACCAAAGGCCTCGGTGTCGTGCAGTCTTTGCGCGGCGTCGGGGTCGGCGCAGTGAAACAGCATCTGAGGGAAAAACGCGCCCTTGGACGCATCCCCATCGACCACGTCGAAGTTGCCGATGTCACCGTGAACGCATTCCGCTTCGGTTTGAAAGATCGAGACTTTGTCAATCAGGTCAGCCTTTTGGTCGTTCGATACCAACGCCCCCATGCGCACCCCGTCAGAGCGCGGGTTGCCGATGACGGTTTTGGACATCCGCGCCTTTAACGCGTCAATTACGGCTTGAGATTGCGAGCTTGGCGCAATTATGCGGCGCACTGCCGTGCATTTCTGACCAGCCTTGGCCGTCATTTCGCGGTGCACTTCCTTGATAAACAGGTCAAATTCAGGCGTGCCGACGACCGCATCAGGGCCAAGAATAGACGCGTTCAAACTGTCTTGTTCAGCGACAAACCTAACTGAGTTCTGAAGGATGTTCGGATTTGATCGAAGCTTCAACGCCGTGCTGGCCGAGCCTGTGAAACTGACAATGTCCTGACAATCAAGCAGGTCAAGCATGTTGCCCAATCCCCCCGACACAAGCTGCAACGCCCCGTCCGGCAAAATCCCGCTTTCCAGCATCATCCGAACACAGAGTTCCGTGACATAGCACGTCGACGTCGCGGGTTTAACAATCGCAGGAACACCAGCCAAAAGCGTCGGCGCCAGTTTTTCAAGCATCCCCCAAACCGGAAAGTTGAAAGCGTTTATGTGTACGGCGACTCCTTGAAGGGACGTGCAAATATGCTGGCCCATAAACAGCCCGTCGCGGCCCAATTGTTCGAGGTCACCTTCCAGATAAATGTTGTGGTCCGGCATCTCTCGGCGTCCCTTGGACGCAAAAACGAACACCGTTCCGATCCCGCCGTCGATGTCGATCAAGTGATCTGACTGTGTGGCACCCGTGGAAAACGAAACCTCGTAGAGTTCTTGTTTTCGCGCGCCAAGATAGAGAGCCAAAGCTTTAAGCATTTTCGCGCGGTCGTGAAACGACATGGCGCGCAGGGCCGGCCCGCCCTTTGCTTTGGCATAATCCAGCATGGCATCGACGTTTAAAGACGCATTACCCGCGATTCCGATTTGTTCGCCGGTGATCGCAGAATAAACCGATCGCGCACCGGCGTCAGGGCTGATCCAGTCACCGTGCGCAAAGCTTTGGATGTGTTGAATGCTCATGTGGTCGCCCCTTGGTTTTCTGCGGTTCTGGCTGCGAGAACCCAACTGTCAGGGCTTTCGTATGCAACTTTGGTCATTATCTCGGCTGTGGTGGCCCAACCCTGCTCAGACGCATAGCGCATCGGACCCCCGCGCCAACGCGGGAAACCGAAGCCGTGGATTTTAACGATATCCACGGCCTCGGAGTTTTCGGCGATGCCTTCTTCGACAATACGCGCGCCTTCGTTGGCCATGACGGCCATAAGGCGTGCCGAAATCTCATCGTCCGTGAATGTCCTGCGTTCAATGCCGTTGGCCGATGAATACCCAATGATCAGGCTTTCGATGACCTCATCGCGAAGGGGCGAGCGCTGGCCATCTTCATATCGATACCAGCCTTTGCCCATCCGTTGCCCAAGGCGGTCCAAGTCGCAAACCTGATCGGCGATGGACACATAGCGTTCGGACTTTGGCCGCGATTCTGACTGACGCTTTCGGTTCGCCCACGCAATTTGCAGGCCTGTCAGGTCTTGCAATTCATATGGCCCCATCGGCATGCCAAAAGCCCGCATTGCGGCGTCAATTTCAAACGGAAGGGCACCATCCGCCAAAAGGTAATCTGCCTCGCGTCGATACGCGGCAAGAATGCGGTTGCCGATAAACCCGTCGCAAATACCAGCCAGAACGGACGTTTTGCGCAGTCGTTTTCCCAAGGCGAATCCGGTTGCCAAGACCTCGGGCGACGTGGACGGGGTTTTGACGATTTCCAAAAGCTTCATAACATGAGCAGGCGAGAAAAAGTGCAGACCAAGACAACGGATCGGATTCGCAATCCCCTCGAAGATTTCGGTCGGATCAAGATAGGACGTGTTCGTCGCAAGGATCGCATCATGGCGCATGTGTTTGGCGAGGCTACTAAAGACCTTTTTCTTGACGTGAACGTCCTCAAAGACCGCTTCGATCGCCAGATCGCAGTTTGATGCGTGGCCATAATCCGATGCGCAAGTGAGACAACTTAGCTGGCCTTCATAGGCCTCGGCGCTCATTTTTCCACGCTTAAGGCCGCCTTTAAGCAAAGCTTCAACACGCGCGCGGGCTTGACAGGCCGCATCTTCGGTTTGTTCAATGATCGTCACTTGGTAGCCACCACCCAAACAGGCAGTCGCAATTCCTGCGCCCATAAGACCGCCACCGACAATTGCGATATGGGTGATGTCATGTGCTGTGGCCCCCGTGATGACACTTGGTTTCGACACGCTGCGTTCAGCAAAAAATGCATGCCGCAAAGCCCGGCTTTCGGGGGTGTCTCGTAGCCCAAGATGCAAAGCACGCTCTTTGGGTTGCCCAGTTTCAAACGGCTCTAAAGCCCATTCCAACGCTTGCAAATTGTGCAGCGGTGATTGCTGTCCTTTTGATCGTTTCTTCACCTCAAGCGTCTTTTGGTCAAAAAATCCGTCCGCGACGGCGGGCACTTTGCGTTTTGAAATCGGCGTGGGGCGGGCTGGATTGGTGTCTATGAATGCCTTTGCGGCTTTGCGAAGATCGCCCTCGCAGATCTCATCCAAACCTTCGAGGTCCAAAAACTGCGACGCCGATACCAGTTTGCCGAAACAGGCAATATCAGCCGATGCGTCCACGCCAATCAAACGGGGCAATCTTTGCGACCCACCGGCCCCAGGAACAAGGCCGACGTTAACCTCAGGCAGTCCAAATCGGGTGGACACGTCGGCAATGCGCCAAGAACACGCCAAAGCCAATTCGAGACCACCACCGAGGACCGTGCCGTGCATAAGTGCTAGAAACGGCACGTCAGAATTTTCGATGGCTTGGTACACGTCGGGTAGGTGCGGCAGGGCAGGAGGCGCGTCGAATTCCGACATATCGCCTCCGGCAACAAACGTACGACCCGCGCATTCGATCACGGCAAATTTGGCTAATGCCACGTCCTTCACGGCCGCCAAAAGGCCGTCGCGAACCGCGTGCGAGGTTGCATTCACCGGCGGATTGTTAATCGTAACCCAGGCGATATCACCATCATGTTGTACTGAAACGACGTCGGACAAGGTAATCCCCTAGCTGTTCTGATCGCTTTTTATTGACCAACCGTTCGGTTTATGCAAGCTCGGTAATTGGTAGCGAAGGACAAGCGATGAGCGAAACGATCCAAATAGACGATCACGGGACTTGGGCCGAAATCACCCTTAGTCGCCCGGATCGATTGAACAGCTTCAATGACGAAATGCACATCGCCTTAAGGTCGGCTATTGAAAACGCTCGGGACGGTGGAAAACGCGCGATCTTGCTGACCGGTGCAGGCCGCGGGTTTTGCGCGGGCCAAGATCTCGGAGATCGCGATCCGTCAAAGATGAATGCCCCCCCCGATCTCAGTAAAACTGTCCGAACCTATTATGCGCCTCTTGTTCGTTTGATCCGGTCGCTCGGTTTTCCTGTCGTTTGCGCCGTGAATGGTGTGGCGGCGGGTGCGGGCGCGAACCTTGCCTTGGCCTGCGATATTGTTCTAGCGGCGAAGTCTGCGAAATTCATTCAGTCGTTTTCAAAAGTTGGCCTAATTCCAGACACTGGCGGAAGTTGGCATTTGCCTAAGTTGATTGGCGAAGCGCGTGCCAAAGGTCTGGCCTTAACCGCACAACCTTTGCCTGCCAGCCAAGCCGAGGATTGGGGTCTGATTTGGAAATGCCTGCCCGATGACACCCTTATGGACGAGGCGCGCAAGCTTTCAGCGTCCTTGGCGGCTGGCCCGACATTGGGTTTCGGTCTTACAAAACACTGTATTCAAGCGGCGGCGACTGACAATTTGTCAGATCACCTTGAAGTCGAAGCCAATGCGATGAAAACCTGCGGTGAAAGCGGCGACTACGCAGAAGGCGTTTCAGCGTTTCTCGAAAAACGCCCAGCTGACTTTAAGGGACGATGATGATGGATGCCAATGAACGCGCGCAACGAAGTGCCATGGCCATGTGGGAAAACGACCATGCGTCAAAGTGGTTCGGGTTCGACTTGGCCGAGGTCACAGAAGGGCGCGCCGTCATGACGTTGGTGGTCCAAAAACACCACTGCAACGGACATGGACTGTGCCACGGAGGCGTCACGTTTGCGCTGGCCGACAGCGCCTTTGCGTTTGCATGCAACAGTCGAAATCAAAGCACCGTGGCGCAAGCGAACCTCATCAATTTCATTGCGCCGGGTCATGTGGGCGACAAGTTGACCGCCACCGCTTTGGAAGTCTCGGCCACGGGGCGAAGCGGTATCTACGACGTCACCGTTCGCAACCAAGACAACAAAGTCATTGGCGAGTTTCGCGGCATGTCGCGCGCGATCAAAGGCCACCTGTTTGACGAAAAAACGTAAGGACCAATCAGATGAAAGACCTAAGCCCGAAAAAATCTGACCTCGATCCAATTGAGATCGCCTCCAGAGATGAAATCTCAGCCCTTCAGCTAGAACGTCTTAAATGGTCGCTGAAACATGCGTACGAGAATGTCCCGGTGTATCGCAAACGTTTTGACGACAACGGCGTTCATCCTGACGACCTGAAATCTCTGGCTGACCTCGCGAAGTTTCCGTTCACCTATAAGAATGACCTTCGCGACAACTATCCTTTTGGGTTGTTTGCAGTGCCGCGCACAGACATTGTCCGAATCCACGCGTCGTCGGGCACCACAGGCAAGTCGACCGTCGTCGGGTATACCCAAACCGACATCGACAACTGGGCCGATCTTGTGGCGCGCAGCCTCAGGGCGTCGGGTCTAAGGAAGGGCGACATCGTCCACAATGCTTATGGTTACGGCCTGTTTACCGGTGGGCTTGGTGCGCATTATGGCATCGAACGGCTAGGGGCGACGGTTGTGCCCATGGGTGGCGGGCAAACAGAAAAGCAGGTCAGTCTCATCACCGATTTCAAACCCGATGGGATCATGGTGACGCCGTCCTATATGCTCAATATCCTTGAACAATATAACCGGCTGGGCATGGATCCGCGCGAAAGTTCGTTGTCTGTGGGGGTGTTCGGGGCCGAACCTTGGACTGATTCTATGCGCCATGAGGTCGAACAGGCGTTCGATATGCATGCGGTGGATATCTATGGACTCTCTGAAATCATGGGGCCTGGTGTTGCGAACGAATGTGTAGAAACCAAAGACGGGCCAGTCATTTGGGAAGACCATTTCTACCCCGAGGTTATCAATCCCGAAACCGGCGATGTCGTTGCAGACGGCGAAAAAGGAGAGCTGGTCTTTACCACGTTGACCAAAGAAGGCTTGCCGATGATCCGCTATCGCACGCGCGATCTTACGCGGCTACTGCCCGGAACTGCGCGCTCAATGCGGCGGATGGAGAAAATCACCGGTCGAAGCGATGACATGATGATCTTGCGCGGCGTGAATGTCTTTCCGACGCAAATCGAAGAACAGGTCATGGCGACAGGTGGCCTTGCACCCTATTTCCAGATCGAGCTTTACCGCGCCGGTCGCATGGACGCGATGCGCGTGTTTGTCGAACCGACCGTGATGGCCGCAAACGAGGCCAGTAAAGCCGCCGCTGAACGGATGCTTGTGAAGCGCATCAAGGACGTCGTCGGCGTGTCTTGCGAAGTCATTGTCGGCGATCCGGGATCGGTCGCACGATCCCAAGGCAAGGCGGTTCGAGTGATCGATAACCGGCCAAAGGCCTGAACCGTGGCGCGCACAATTGCAAAAGATCACGATCAAAAGAAGGCGCACATCTTGACGGCTGCGGCGCGCGTTTTCGCCAAACAGGGCTTTGATCGCGCGTCTGTCAGTCTTTTGGCCCGTGAATGCGGCATTTCGAAAGCCAATATCTATCACTACTACGATAGCAAGGATGCGTTGCTGTTTGATTTGCTTGATACAAACCTGTCGGAACTTCTGGCGCGCATTGAAAGCGTCAAGATCGCCGGTTTGGCACCTGCGGCGGCGTTAGAAACCACGCTTTGTGAAATCCTTTTGGCCTATGAGGGAAAAGACTATGAGCATCAGGTGCAAAGCACTGCGATGATGCATTTGCCACTTCAACAGCAAGCGATCCTTAAGGGCTATCAAAAAGAAATGGTTGAGCGCGTTTCCGAGCTTCTTCGGGCCGCGAACCCAGCGTGTTTTGTCCGCAGCCCGGAGAAGCTACTGGACACTACAATGTCGATTTTCGGCATGCTGAATTGGTACTATATGTGGAGCGCAAAGGCCGGACCTGAAAAGCGCAAGGACTATGCTCGGCTGGTAACAAACCTTACTTTGAGCGGGGTCGCGGGTATCTAGGTTTTTGTCTAAGATGCCTATCCATGGGCTTTGCCTTGGTCTCGATCATTCTGGATTCGCCGGGCTGCAGGCCGTCCAATGTCCATTCGCCGACCCTAAAACGGATAAGTCGCAGGGTTGGATGACCGATGGACGCCGTCATACGACGCGCCTGCCGATTGCGCCCTTCGGTGATCGTGACGCTGATCCAGCTGTCTGGAATGGCCTTGCGCACACGAATAGGCGGATTGCGTTCCCACAGGAAAGGGGGTTCGTCGATGCGCGATACCTCGGCAGGTCGTGTCATGCCGTCTTTAAGTTCAACACCTTTGGCAAGCCGATCAAGATCTTCGTCGCTAGGGTCGCCTTCAACCTGAATAAGGTAGGTTTTGGGCTGTTTGAACCTTGGACTGGAAATCTGCGCTTGCAGCTGTCCGTCATTGGTCAAGACCATCAGGCCTTCGCTGTCACGATCCAAACGCCCTGCCGGATAGACATCCGGCACGCTGATGAATTTCGAAAGCGTTATACGCTCAGATCCTTCTGTGCCCTTGTCGGTAAACTGTGACAGGACATTAAAGGGCTTATTGAATAGGACAATGCGGCTCATGTTTTAGGTGATCGCATGGACTGACGGTGATTGCACGGTCGAAATTCAAGTCTCGTAGTCGACGACGACTTTGGCCGTTATCGGATAGGATTGGCACGACAGCACATAGCCTTTCTCGACCTCATAATCCTCAAGCGCGTGGTTGGTGACCATATCCACTTCACCTTCAATAACGCGGCACATACAGGTCGAACACACGCCAGCCTTGCAGGCATGAGGCGCGTCCATGTTGTTTTCAAGCGATGCTTCAAGAATGGTCTGGTTCTTGGTCATTTCGAATGTGCGGCTTTCACCGTCCAGTCGCACGGTGGCAAACGTGGCCTCGGACGCATTTTTGGCGGATTTGCTTTCGGCACGACGTTTCGCACGCCCGGTTTGGGCGGATGCAAACAGTTCAAACTTGATCTGTTCTTTCGTCAATCCATGCCGTTGAAGCGCATCCCGGATGCCCAGCATCATCGGCTCGGGGCCGCAAATCAGCGCAAGGTCGACCGCAGCAATGTCGATCCAACTTGCAAACAGTTGGTCGCATTTTTCACCCGTCACAAGGCCGGTGAACAGGTCAATGTCTTGGGCATCCTGCTCCAACACGTGGATGATCGAAAGCCGCCCGAGATACTGACTTTTCAGGTCTTCAAGCTGTTCACGAAACATGATCGAGCTGACCGTTTTATTGGCAAAAACCAGCGTAAACGTCGATTTGGGTTCACGCGAGAGCACAGTTTTCAGGATGGACAGGACAGGTGTGACCCCCGATCCGCCTGCAAAGCCGAGATAGGTCTTGGCTTTTTCAGGCTCGATCGGCGTGTGAAACGCGCCCATCGGGGGCATGGCTTCGACCGTGTCGCCGGCTTTTAGGTCTTCGTTCACCCAAGTCGAAAATGCGCCGCCGTCGACGCGTTTGATGCCAACCTGCAAGACGCCTTCGTCTTTGCCCGCACAAATCGAATAGGAACGACGCAGTTCTTCGCCATCAAAGTTTTTGCGAAACGTCAGATATTGACCCTGCAAAAAACCCATGAACGTCTCAGAGTCTTCGACCTTGGGGGCAAAGGAAACAACGACAGCATCGCGGATGGTTTTGTTTACGTCGGTGACGGTAAGTTCATGAAAACGCGCCATTGTGGCCTCTTATATGCATTTGAAATAGTCGAAGGGTTCTAGACAGGTTTTGCAACGCCATTGCGCCTTGCAGGGTGTCGATCCGAATTGGCTGATACGTTCGATATCAACGTCTTGGCAGTGTGGGCAGCGTTCGGGTCCGCCTGCAGCCTGAGGCGGGGCGATGCCGTAAGCCTCTAGCTTGAGGCGGCCTTTTTGCGTCAGCCAATCCGTGGTCCATGCTGGGGAAAGCTGTCGTTCCAAAACGAGGTTGTCGATCCCGTTGTCGCGCAAAGCTTTTTCAATCTCAAAGTTGATAATCGACGTCGCAGGACAGCCCGAATACGTCGGCGTGACCTTTACAACCAACTTAGGTCCAACCCATGCCACATCGCGAATAATCCCTAAATCGACAAGAGATATCACCGGAATTTCAGGATCCGGTACAGCGTCAAGCCACTGCCAAATGTCTGAGATTTCCGGACGCCCCATCTTACCAAGTCGATCCGGGGTAGGCGCGTTGAAGCCACTGCATTTCAACAAGGATATGCCCAAGATGTTCCGTATGGCGTTTGCCGGATCGCCCGCCTTTGTGGGCGAACATATCATCGGGCACTCTTAGGGTGGCATCCTTTAAAACACGGTTAACCAAAGCATAGTATTCGTCTTTTAGCGACTGCGGATGGACCGCGATACCGGCTTTTGCAAGCGTGTCGTCAACATCGTCGGTGTCAAAAATCTCGCCGACGTAGGGCCACAGATAGGTCAATGCGGCCTGCATCCGGTCGTGACTCTCCTGCGTGCCGTCGCCCAATCCAACGACGGTGCTGGCCGAACGTTCAACGTGATACGCGACCTCTTTAGACGCTTTTTCTGCGATGGCAGAAACCCGTGCGTCAGATGACGCAATCAACCGGGGCAGATGAATGGACTGCCACGCATCAAACAGGAATTGGCGCATCAAAGTTTGGCCAAAGTCGCCGTTTGGAACCTCAACAAGCAGGAAATTCCGGTAGTCCCAAGCATCCCGCAAGAACGCAAGATCATCCGCCGTTTTTGCGGTGCCTTCAATTTCGGCCGCCAGTCCAAGCCAGAATTGCGTTTGGCCGATCAGGTCCAAAGCGGTGTTCGCAAGTGCGATATCTTCTTCAATAACGGGGGCATGCCCACACCATTCAGACACTCGATGTCCCAAAATAAGCGTGTTGTCACCCAATCGCGTGGCAAACTGAAAGAGAGCGTCGTTGATCTCCATCACATTGCCCCCACGTCGTCTGGAATGTCAAAAAAGGTTGGATGGCGATACACTTTGCTATTCGAAGGCTCATAAAGCGGGCCTTTGTCGCTTGGTGCACTTGCTGAAATATTGGTACTTTCAACCACCCAAATACTGACGCCTTCGTTGCGCCGCGTGTAGACGTCGCGGGCGTTTTTGATCGCCATTTCGGCATCGGCTGCGTGAAGTGAGCCGACATGTCGATGGCTCATGCCATGTTGACCGCGGATGAATACTTCCCAGAGGGGCCATTCTTTGCTCATGTTGTTGTTCCTTATTCCGCTGCAACTTTGGGTGATTTTTTACGGGCGTGCGCCATCAATCCGTCGCGTACCCAAGCCCCGTCTTCCCAAGCCTTTATGCGCGCATCTAGTCGGTCGGTGTTGCAAGGGCCATTGCCGCGCAGGACGTCAAAGAATTCAGTCCAATCGGGCTCAGAGAAATCATATCCGCCCTTTTCTTCGTTCCATGTCAGACCTTCATCTGGAACCGTCAGCCCAAGGTATTTGGCTTGCGGGACGGTCTGATCCACGAACTTCTGACGCAGTTCGTCATTGGTGTTGATCTTGATTTTCCAAGCCATCGACTGGGCCGAATGAACGGAGTCCTTGTCCGATGGGCCGAACATCATAAGCGACGGAAACCAAAACCGATTAAGCGCATCCTGCGCCATGCGCTTTTGTGCATCCGAGCCTTGGGCCATCTTCATCATGATGTCGTAGCCTTGGCGCTGGTGGAAGCTTTCTTCCTTGCAGATGCGGATCATTGCGCGGCTATAGGGGCCAAACGATGTCCGTTGCAACGGGACTTGGTTCATAATCGCCGCGCCATCTACCAGCCAACCAACGGCACCCATGTCAGCCCAATTCAAGGTCGGATAATTGAAGATTGAGCTGTACTTCATTTTGCCAGACAGCAGGTCTTCCGTCAGTTCATCGCGACTAACGCCCAGCGTTTCCGCTGCGCAATAGAGATAGAGACCATGCCCCGCTTCATCCTGAACTTTCGCCAGAAGAATGGCTTTGCGCTCGAGCGTTGGTGCGCGTGTGATCCAGTTGCCCTCTGGCAATTGGCCAACAATTTCGGAATGCCCGTGTTGGCCGATTTGGCGGATCAGGTTTTTGCGATAGCCTTCTGGCATCCAATCCTTGGGTTCGATCTTTTCGCCGGCATCGATACGATCTTGAAAATGCGCTTCTTCAGGCGACATATCTTCGCGTGATTTCAGCGTACCCGTGGATTTGACAATTTGTGCATACATGCGCGGTCCCCTTAAATTCGCTCTAAGATCAGGGCGACGCCCTGTCCGACACCGACACACATCGTACAGAGGGCGTATGTCCCGCCAGTGCGTCGCAATTGATAGGCGGCTGTTAAAACCAGCCGTGCCCCAGACATTCCAAGCGGATGCCCCATAGCGATTGCACCGCCGTTTGGGTTGACGTGTGGGGCGTCATCCGCAACTCCGAGGGCGCGTAAGGTGGCCAAGCCTTGGCTTGCAAAAGCTTCGTTCAGTTCGATCACGTCCATCTGGTCGATGGTCAGCCCGGCCTTGGCCAGAACCTTGCGGGTGGCGGGGACGGGGCCTATACCCATCACGCGGGGATCAACGCCTGCGGCTTGCATCGCCACAACGCGAGCGATCGGCTTAAGCCCGTTTTTGGTCGCCCCGATTTCCGAGGCCATCAGAATCGCAGCCGCACCGTCGTTCACACCTGATGAGTTTCCCGCCGTGACTGTCAGATCAGGACCGTTGATGCCTTTAAGATTTGCAAGTTTGCTGGCGTCAGCACCCGGACGGGGGTGCTCATCAGTGGTCACAACAATCGTGTCGCCCTTGCTCTGAGGCACGAGAACGGGCGTGATTTCGTCGGCGAATACACCAGCGGCTTGTGACGTCGCCCAACGGTTCTGTGAACGCGCGGCGAACGCGTCTTGATCGGCGCGACTGATGTCGTAGTCCGCCGCGACATTGTCCGCCGTCTGCGGCATCGCATCTGTGCCGTATTGGGCCTTCATCTTGGCGTTAACAAAGCGCCAGCCAATCGTCGTGTCATAGACAGCATTCGAACGCGAAAAGGCAGACATCGCCTTGGGAATCACAAACGGCGCGCGGCTCATGCTTTCAACACCCCCTGCGATGGCAAGGTCGTAGTCGCCAGCCTTGATGCCACGGGCGGCCATGCCAACGGCGTCCAAACCCGATGCACAAAGCCGGTTCAAAGTCGTGCCAGGAACAGATGTCGGAAGGCCTGCCAACAATGCGGCCATGCGCGCGACGTTGCGGTTGTCTTCGCCCGCTTGATTGGCCGAGCCATAGATAACGTCGTCAACGCTTGCCCAATCCACATTCGGATTGCGCGCGATCAACGCCTCAATCGGCAAGGCAGCCAGATCATCGGTCCGAATTGACGAAAGCGCGCCGCCGTATTTTCCAATAGGGGTGCGCGTTGCATCACAAATATACGCGTCCATTCGGTGTTCCTTATTGCCCGACCGTTCGGTCAGAATTAACAGCGTGCTCGATTCGGCTCAAGCTTTATGTTACAAGGACATGTGTTTTTTGCAAAATCGTGTAACGGATAGGCTAAATCGGCATGCCAGACAGCTTTGAAACGAGTTCAGCCGTCTTTCGCGCATCAAACTTTGTCATAAGCCTCGCGCGGTAAATCTCGACTGTGCGATGTGAAACACCTAGCACACGGCCAATTTCCTTTGACGTCAGGCCCTTACATGTCAACGCAGCCACGTCCTTTTCCCGTTTGGTCATCTCGACCACTGGACGGGTTTCGCTAAGGTCTGAAAACGACCAAATCGCCCTTTGGAATGGATCGTCCGGTGTTAAGGATTGGCCCCGCACCCGACACCAAAAAAGATCGCCCTCAAGTCGGCGCATGACACGTTCGTCGTCGTATCGCCCGCTTTCCTTCATGCCGGCAACTCCGACAACGGCGATCCGGTCAAAGTCGTCTTGCGTTGGATATAGCTCACGCAAGGACCGGTCTGTGAAGTGGCAAACCTCAGCCCTGAACATCTCAGCGAAACGCTGATTAACACGGCGCAGAACGCGGTTTTCTGTCAGGGCCAAGCCAATGGGCGCGAATTCAAATGCGATACGATCAAGATCCATGCTTGGTCTCTAACCCTCATTTAGAGGGATTAGTAGTTTACACGTTGCGCAACGACGTAGAATCGGTTAGGATCGGAAGAAAAAGGGCATCCACATGAATCCGGCGGAATGGCTTAGGCGCACGTCGCGTCTTCATCCCGATGCACCGGCGCTGTTCCAAGGGGAAACCTGCGTCGCGTCCTATTCTGGTTTCAATGTACGTGCGGCATCCATCGCCGCGTATTTGGTGTCGTACCATGGGGTGCAAAAAGGCAGCCGCGTTGCGATCTTTATGAAGAACCGGACTGAATACCTCGAAGCGATGTATGGCGTTTGGTACTGTGGCGGCGTTGTCATTCCGATCAATTCAAAGCTCCACCCGCGCGAGGCGGCGTGGATCATCGACGATGCAAATGCTGACATAGCCCTGATTTCAGACGATGTTGGGGCGACTTTAGGCGACGTTGGACCGGCGTGTCTTAAAACCGTCATTTCCGCTGACGATGCAAATTGGGCTGAGATGTACAAGGCGGACCCGCTTGCGAAACCTGCTGACATCGCGCCTGAAAGCATGGCGTGGTTGTTCTATACCTCGGGCACGACCGGCAAGCCCAAAGGCGTCATGATCACGGCTGGCAATCTGGAACACATGGCGCTCAACTATTTCTGCGACGTTGATCCGGTGACGCAGGATGACACCATCCTTTATTCCGCCCCAATGAGCCACGGGGCGGGGATCTACAATTTTATGCATGTGATGAAAGGCGCACGTCATGTTGTGCCTGTCAGCGGCGGTTTTGAGCCTGATGAAATCTTTGCGCTTGCCGTATCGCATCGCAACGTATCGATGTTTGCTGCACCAACAATGGTTAAGCGCTTGGTCGAAACCGCAAAGGCAAACGGCCAAACGGGCAGTGGCATTAAAACCATCACTTACGCTGGCGGCCCAATGTATCTTGCCGACATTGAAGATGCGGTACGGGTTTTGGGCCCGCGTTTTGCGCAGGTGTACGGCCAAGGCGAATGTCCGATGGGGATTACCTCTTTGCCAAAACATCTGGTTTCGGACCGATCGCATCCAAATTGGAGAAGCCGATTGGGGTCTGTCGGCACTGCTCAATCATCGGTGCAGGTGGCGATTTGCGATGAAGCGGGAAAACTCCTTGCGACAAACACGATTGGCGAGATTGTCGTTTCAGGGCCAACTGTGATGGCGGGCTATTGGAACAATCCTAAGGCGACTGCAAAGACGATAAAGGACGGCTGGCTTTGGACGGGCGATATGGGCGCGATAGATGAAGACGGGTTCGTGACCATGCATGATCGATCCAAAGACATGATCATTTCAGGCGGCTCAAACGTCTACCCAAGAGAGGTCGAAGAAGTTCTGCTTGAGGTTTCAGGCGTGTCCGAAGTGGCCGTTGTCGGTCGAAGCGATCCCGAATGGGGCGAAATCGTCGTGGCCTTTGTTGTGGGCAATGAGGGCGTCACCAAAAAAGCCTTGGATGCCCATTGCATCGCTAATATCGCAAGGTTTAAGCGTCCAAAAGCGTATCGATTTGTCGATGGTTTGCCTAAGAACAACTATGGGAAAGTGCTAAAGACTGACCTTCGAAAACAGCTATTGGATTAAGAGCTACGATGCGGTTGAGCGAAGAAAACCCGAGCATTTGCACGACTAGCGTAGTTCATCCAGCAGTGCGGCCATGCCCAAAAGCGCGGCGTAGTCGTCGTCTACAACATAAACACGAAACTGTTCCATAAAGTCCGAAAACCGGCCTTTGTTGCAGAACGCAGCTTCAAACCCGCAGTCTTTAAGATAGGGCGAAACTGCGCGTGAGACGCCTCCTACAAGGTATATTCCGCCGAAGGGAAGGGTGGTCAGGGCAAGGTTGCCGACGACTGCACCCAAGGCGCGGATGAACGTTGCAATGGTGGCCGATGCAAAAGCGTCTGCGTTTTCGGCGTGGGCTGACACGATAGCCGCCGGATTGATTGTGCGTCCTGAATGCCAGTCGTAAATATGCGACAGGCCGCGACCTGATAAAATATCCTCAACCGAAGAAAAGCCGTTTTTGGCGGCGAAATATGCGCCTAAATCGGTCAGCTCATCGGTCGGGGTTGGAAGGTCGACATGGCCTGCCTCGGCTGGTGGCACCAGTGTTACGGTGTCGGTCCGATAGACTGGTGCTGCGTTAAAGCCAGTGCCAACACCGACAACAAGACGGGCCGCGTGGCTGTCGCCCAAGGCGCCGTCTTTGGCGAGAACCGTATTGGCTCCGGATAGATGCCCAAGCGCATGGCCCTGCGCTTGGAGATCGTTGATAACCGACGCAAACGTAGCACCCGTTGCGCGCTTCAGAAGGGTTTCGTCGACGGTCCAATCCAAATTGGTTAGCGTTCCCTGACCGTTTTTTACCGGACCCGCGATGGCAGCACACGCAGCCGATGGCGTCAGCGTCGGGCGTTTTGCCAAATACGTGACCAGAACGTCTTCAAGACCGCTGTGATCTGAATTGCGAAATCGTTCGATTGAGGTTGCGTCAACGTCAAGGCCATTTGCGATGGCGACACGCGTGTTCGTTCCACCAATGTCCGCCATAATTGAAAGTGTATTCGTCAATTTATCTTTCCATTTCAGTCAAAGATAGCGCTAACAATTGGTGTTAAGGCGCATCTTACCATGACGCAAGCAAACAAACAAAAAAAGCCGGACACGACGCCCGGCTTTCATTTTTTAGTGTGTCGGGCGACTTTAGCCGCGGCGACGACGACCACCGGGACGGCGCCCGCGGGCTGCATCTGTACCGGCGGGCTTGTTCATTTTAATCCAAGCGGCACCGCCATCGTCATGGTTGGTTAGGAAGTTGGCGGCGCGAATGGCCTCCATCTCTTTGCCGGCGCGAGCGCTGGTTGAGCCCATGCCAAACATCTGTACAAAGGCTTCATCGTCCATGTCTTCTGGTAGAATGATACCAGCGGCTTCGATCAGTGCCTTCTTTTCGGCAATCTTCTTTGGGCCGATTGGAAGGGCGACCGGGTTCATAATAGCCGACGTCATACCAGCCCCCATGGCCATTGGCAGGAACGCGTTGTTGATTCCGTGGCGGTTGGGTAGGCCGAACGAAATGTTCGATGCGCCGCACGTCGTGTTCACGCCCAGTTCTTCGCGCAACCGACGCACGAGCGTGAATACCTGAAGACCTGCCGTCGACATTGCGCCAATCGGCATGACAAGCGGGTCAACGACGATGTCGTGTGCAGGAATACCAAAATCAGCGGCGCGCTCGACGATTTTCTTGGCGACAGCGAAACGCACGTCTGGATCTTCCGATATACCTGTGTCGTCGTTTGAAATAGCAACAACGGGAACATTGTATTTCGCCACAAGGGGCAGAACCATTTCAAGACGTTCTTCTTCGCCGGTCACCGAATTCAACAGGGGGCGGCCTTCGGCGGCGGCCAATCCGGCCTCAAGCGCGCCAGGGACAGAGCTGTCAATGCAAAGCGGACAGTCGGTGACGGCTTGAACCCTCTCGATCAGGGCCTTCATCAAATCAGGCTCAACAAAGTTGTTGTCAGCGTAGCGTGGATCTTCGGCCATTTTGTTTGAGAAAACAGCGCCAGAATTGATATCCAGCACGGTCGCGCCAGCGGCGACCTGCGCGATGGCATCAGCTTCAACCCGGCTGAAATCACCGGCTTCAAGTTCGGCGTTCAGGATCTTGCGGCCGGTTGGGTTGATACGTTCACCGATAACAGTGAATGGCTGATCAAAGCCCATAACCGTGGTTTTGGTTTTCGATTCGATAACAGTGCGGGTCATTCTTGATCCTTAGGCGTTGACTGGAACAGCAGAGCTGCCGCCATTGTTGATGGCCCATTTGGCGTTGGTTTTGATGCCGCCAAGTGGGAAGAAATGGACATGTGAGATGTTGAAATCTGGGTTTTCGGCTTTGTGAGCGGCCAATTGGCCTAAAACATCCGTTGGTTCGTAGGGTAAAAGCAGTTTCGTGACGTCCATAGCCCGTTTCTGAAGAACCTTCAACGATGGACCAACACCACAAGCGATTGCAAATTTAATCAGGGTTTGCAGTTTGGCCGGACCGGCGATGCCGATATGGATAGGCAGATCGATGCCGGCGTCCTTGATGGCGTTGGCCCATTGAATGATGGGTTTTGCCTCAAAGGCAAATTGGGTCGCCAACGCCATTTCGGCGTCAGTCCGGTCTGAGAATTTCTGCTTCCACTGCATCGCATCATCGACAAGTTTGGTCGATCCGTCGGGATCAATGTCTTTGTTGCCTTCTGGATGACCTGCGCAGTGAAGGCGCTTGAAGCCTGCCTTGTCAAAAAGGCCAGTTTCCATCAGCTGCATCGAGCTATGGAACTCGCCGTGGGGTTTGGGGACGCCGCCGGCCAGAAGAAGGGCCTGATCGACGCCAGCTTCGCCTTGATAGCGCGTAATCCAGTCGGCTAACGTTGCCTCGTCCTTGATTATCCGGGCCGGGAAATGCGGCATGACCGCAAAGCCTTCGTCGGCAACCCGCTTGGCGGTTTTGACCATGTCTTCGATAGGCGTGCCTTCGATATGCGCGATATAGACACGCGTGCCCTTTGGCAGAAGATCGCGAAAATCTTCGACCTTTTCCGCGGTGCGGGGCATGATCTCAATCGAATAGTTTTTCAAAAACGTCTCTACCTGAGGGTTAACCTCATGCGGTGTCGTGTCTTCTTTTTTGCCAAAGCTGAAAAGTGCCATTGATATGGACTCCGAATAGGGGGGCTTATGCGCGCCCGTCGTTTGCAATCAAGATCTTGATGCGGTCCTGAGTGTATTCTGCATCAAGCCTTGCAGCTTCGCGTTCGACGATTTCGTCTGGATCACCGTCAAGGCTATAGGGGTCGGATTTGCGCCATTCGGCCAAATACGCGTCCGAATCGAGGGCGCCAATTTTCATGGCAGCGCGGTCAATTGCTTGCTCAAACCGTTCAGGAAGCGGCTTCTTAGAACCACGCCGCCCTTTACCGACAATCACCTGAGCGGGGATATCGCGCCAATAAACTATGGTTACATCAGGCATGTTTGATTCCTTGTTCGAATTTACATCTAGGTAATAGATCAACGTCACAGATAACGATCCGTTTTCGACATTACCGACCCTTACTGCGACCCACGATGCAGGGTTGCAAGTTCGCAAGCCAAGACCTAGCATCTTTCTTAACTTGCAATGGAGGGCGTGACGTCATGACGCCCAAGCGTCCCGAAGGTGCGGGCGCTTTCCCGAAACCGGTTGAGAGCTCTGCGCCCTATCAACCAGATCCGTCTGAGCTGTATGCAGCCCTGGATCTGGGAACAAACAGTTGTCGAATGCTGGTTGCCCAACCTAAGGGCAGTCAGTTTCACGTCTTGGACAGTTTTTCAAAAACTGTTCAGCTTGGCGCTGGTCTTGAACAGACTGGCAGGCTGAGCCGTGCGTCGATGCAGCGTACCGTGCAAGCGCTGCGTATTTGCCAGCAAAAGCTGAAGCGTCACAACGTACGCCGCATGCGTTTGGTCACAACTGAAGCCTGTCGACGCGCAACCAATTCCCGCCAGTTCATTCGCCAAGTCAAGCGCGAGGCCGGATTGGACCTTGAGGTTATCCAACCCGAAGAAGAAGCCCGTTTGGCCGTCATTTCGTGTGCACCTTTGGTAAGTACCATGACCGAACAGTTGTTGGTCGTTGATATTGGCGGTGGCTCAACTGAATTGGTGTGGATTGATCTCACCAATGTTCCAAGACTAGATCGCCCCGCGGCGATCATGCGGCTGCATTCTGGGTTCAATCCGGCAGACAGCGTGTTCCCCAACGCCAAGGTGGTAGACTGGATATCGGTGCCGCTTGGAGTTGCGACTTTGCGGGATCAATTCAGCGACGTGCAAGACGATTCCGCGCGGTTCGCATTGATGAGCTGGTTTTTTGAAGAAAACCTGACCGAGTTTTCGCCCTATGACCGCGAACAGGTGCGCGATGGGTTTCAGATAATCGGAACCTCGGGAACAGTTACAACGGTAGCGGCAAGTCATTTGGGCCTTAAGCGGTACGACCGCACAAAGGTGGATGGATTGCGTATGTCGTCAGACCAGATCGACACTGTCATTCAAAACTACCTTTCGCTTGGTCCATTGGGGCGTCGAAACGATCCCCGAATAGGTCGCGATCGTCAGGCTTTGATCATGTCAGGGTCCGCCATTTTGCAAGCTTTGCTGCGCTGTTGGCCCACGGATCGACTGTCTGTTGCGGATCGCGGTTTGCGTGAAGGCCTGCTATATGCGCAAATGAGTGCTGACGGCGTGCTTGAACATGGGCCGTATTGAGATACATAGCGCTTATGACAAATCAGAAAAATACATCAGGACGCGGACAACGAGATTTGTTCGTCAAAGTGAAATCCGCACGCGGGCGTACCATAAGCTCGACCATGTGGTTGCAGCGTCAGCTTAACGACCCATACGTGAAACGAGCGCAGGCCGAAGGCTATCGGGGCAGGGCAGCCTTCAAAATCCTTGAGATTGACGACAAGTTCCGGTTCCTCGTGCCAGGTGCGCGGGTCGTTGACCTTGGGTGCGCACCGGGGGGCTGGCTGCAAGTTGCTGTCAAACGTGTGAACGCGCTAGGGGATCGAAAAGGCAAATCTGTTGGCACCGTTTTGGGCGTCGATTTGCAGGAAATGGAACCGTTGGCGGGAACCGAATTGCATCAAATCGACTTTATGATCGACGATGCGGACGACCGCGTTAAAGAATGGCTTGGCGGCAAAGCAGACGTGGTGATGTCAGACATGGCAGCGTCATCCAGCGGCCACAAGCAAACCGACCACTTGCGGATCATTTCCTTGTGCGAAGCGGCCGCCTATTTTTCGTTTGATGTTCTCGAAACGGGCGGCACTTTTGTGGCGAAAGTTCTGGCTGGTGGCGCCGAAGGTGATTTGCAAAAACTTCTGAAGCAGAAATTCACCAAGGTTTCGAACGTTAAGCCACCGTCATCACGATCTGATAGTTCTGAGAAATTTGTCGTGGCGACCGGTTTCAAGGGTGACGCTTCTGCCGACGAATAGCTTTACCGGCAGAAGCACTAGACCACTTTAGTCTTAAACAAGATCAGGTTCGCGCCCAAGCCTGTTCGCAAGACGACCAACCGTCAGACCCTGAATGATGATTGAGAATGTCACCACCATATAAGTCGCCGTCAGAATGATCGGTTTGTAGTCGTTCTCAGGCAGCGACAACGCCAACGCGACTGAGATACCGCCCTTAAGGCCGCCCCACGTCATGATCGGAATAACTCCGGGTGAAAACGCGCGAAACGGTTTTAGGATCATGATCGGCACCGCAACGGCTGTTAAGCGCGCCAGCAGGGCCAACCCGATTGAGGCAACGCCCGCGATCATATAATCGCTTGGGAAGGCGATTGCGAAAACCTCAAAGCCGATCAACAGGAACAAAACCGCGTTTAGGATCTCGTCGATCAGCTTCCAGAACGCATCGACGTATTTCCGTGTCTCTTCGCTCATCCCATGTTTTGACCCGATGTCGCCAATCAACAGACCCGCACACACGGCCATAATTGGTGCGGAAACATGGAGGTATAGCGCCAACGAATACCCGCCGAATGCCAGCCCGAGCGTGATCAACACCTCAAGCGAATAGTCGTCGATCATGCGCATCAAGCGGAACGTCAGCCAGCCCAGTACAAGCCCGAGAGCGGCCCCGCCAAAAGCTTCCTGCACGAACAACAAGAACGCATCTGACGCGCCTGCGGCATGGCCATGATCCGACGGAAACGCAATTCCGACCAATACAAGGAAAACAACATACCCGACACCATCGTTGAACAGGGATTCTCCAGCGATTTTTGTCTCTAACGATTTGCGCAAACTGGCTTCGCGAAGAACACCAAGCACCGCAACCGGATCAGTCGGTGAAATCAGCGCGCCAAAGACCAAGGCGATCAACAGCGGAGTTCCGGTGATCCAGCTGAACCCGACGCCCGCAACAAGCGTCGATAACCCAACGCCAAGCGTGGCCATCAACAACACGACCGACCACTGCGCCCGCAAGTCAGACAGCTTTACATGCAATGCCCCTGCAAAAAGCAAAAGACCGAGCATGCCTTCAAGAAGTGCATCCGAGAAGTCGATGCTGGTCACGCTTGTGCGAACAGCAGACGCCATGCCCAACGACGGCCAAACGAAATCAATTATCATAACGCAAAAGGACGCAAGCAACGAAACGACTAGGATGCCGATCGATGAGGGCAGTTTGAAAACCAGATAGTTGACGGCTCCGAACAGGCCGGACAGGACAATAAGCAACGATGCAATTTGTAAAAGTGTCATGGAGACTCCGCTTTAAGTTTCCCGAGACGTATCATTGGCCGACCCACATCGCTAGTGTTTAGCTTGCGTGACTATGTCCCACAAAAGGTGGCCTCGATCTCTTGGTCGGGTCGCGGCGGTTTGGCATAGGTCTCGGCACCGGATTGTTCGGTGTAGGGGTGTCTAAACACGGTGTTCATGTTCTCAAATTGCGACATGTCCCCCTGCAGGGCGGATTGGATCATGGCCTCAACCATATGGTTTCTGGGAATATAGTGTGGGTTCGCTGACAACATCACTGCTTTTGGATCGGGTTGGGACTGCAGGCGCGTCTGCCATGCCGCGAACCATTTGTCCCCATCTTTAATGCCATTCAGAAACGCCGGATGATCTTGGGTTGCGAGATCTCGGAAGGTATTGGTGAAATCAAGGTGCGCGTTCATCATGTTGGTAAGCAGATTTTCTACCAAATCCGCATCTTGGCTTTCAGGATTGGAAATTCCAAGCTTTGCGGCGAACACATCCAGTCGATCCTGCTTTAACCGATCGGGCATACTGTGCACAGCCTTGGTGTAAGCATCGATAGCAACATCTTGATCTTCCTCAAGAAACAGCAACGAAGACGCCAACTGTGCGACGTTCCAAACGATGATGTCCGGCTGGCTCATATAGGCATAACGTCCACGACGATCGATTGAGCTGAAGACGGTTGCGGGATGATAAGAATCCATGAACGCACATGGGCCATAGTCGATGGTTTCGCCCGAAATCGCGGTATTGTCGGTGTTCATAACGCCGTGAATAAAGCCCACGCCCAGCCATTTCGTGACCAGCTTGCTTTGCTTGGCGAAAACAGCCTCAAGGAATTCTAAAGGCGTATTGCACTGCGGGTAATGACGTTTCAGCGCATATTCAAAGAGGGCTTTCAGCGCTTCAACGTCGCGTCTTGCGGCAAAATACTGAAAGGTTCCGACCCTTATATGACTGGATGCAACGCGCGTTACAATGGCACCGGGAACACCGCCTTCGGCGCGCACGATGGTTTCGCCGGTTAACGCTACACCCAAAGCACGGGTTGTTGGGATGCCTAAGTGGTGCATCGCCTCGGACACGACGTATTCCCGCAAAACCGGTCCAAGCCATGCTTTGCCATCGCCGCCGCGTGAATATGGGGTCCGCCCTGACCCTTTAAGCTGGATATCCCAAGGCTTGCCCTTTGGATCAACGATGTCACCCAAAAGAACAGCGCGTCCGTCCCCTAGGCTTGGCACGAAATTTCCGAACTGGTGTCCGGCGTAGGCTTGCGCAATGGGGATCGCGCCGTCGGGCACCTTTTGCCCCGAAAACAAAGCCGCCAGATCGCTGGACCCCTTTAGTCCGGTTAGCCCGATCTCATTCGCCAAGGGTTCGTTGAAAGCAAGCATGGCCGGGGTGCGCGACGGTTCAGGGTCGACCCGCGCATACATTCGGTCTGGCAAGACAGTGTAGCTGTTTTGAAAGCTGAAAATAGATGTCATTTCAAAGCCTTGCAAGTCGTTCTGTCAAAAGATCAAAGAAGCCGTCCGCATCGATGCCTCCTATAAACAATGCGTTGGCCGGACGATCCGTAACCCGCCACCAATCAGCAACCGTCATGCCGCGCGTCAAGTCGGATTTGGTTTCGATCTCAACGTTGATATGACGTCCGCTGAACAAGTCAGGCTTGATGATATAGGCCGTCACGCAAGGGTCATGCAGCGGCGCGCCGTTTGATCCGTATTTTTCTTTGTCAAAGCGTTCAAAGAAATCGGTCATCTGTGCAACGGCCACGCCGACAGGGGTGTTCAAACCGCGGAAAGCATCGTTTCTTTCCTTTGAAACCAAGACTTTATGCGTCACATCCAACGGCAACACGACGATCGGCACCCCGCTTGCAAACACCACGGCGGCGGCCTCGGGGTCGACGTAGATGTTGAATTCAGCGGCGGGTGTAATGTTGCCAACCTCAAAATACGCACCACCCATCAGGACGATTTCTTGAATGTTCTCAATGATGTCTGGGGCTTTTCGCATTGCGAGCGCAATGTTGGTCAAAGGTCCCAATGGGCAAAGAGTCACCGTCTTTGGCGGCTCAGATCTTAGCGCATCGATTATGAAATCAACGGCATGAGCATCCTGCAACGGCATTGTCGGGTCGGGCAGTGTGGGGCCGTTCAGACCGGATGCGCCGTGCACGTGTTCGGCCGTGACAAGGCGATGAACCAAGGGGTGATCGCATCCTGCAAAGACCTTGGTGTCGGGTTTTCCGGCAAGCTCGCACACCATGCGCGCGTTCTTTTGCGTTAGGTCCAACGGCACGTTTCCAGCAACAATTGTCAGGCCCAAAACGTCAATCTCATCAGGCGACGCAAGCGCCAATAGGATTGCGACGGCGTCATCCTGACCTGGGTCCGTGTCGATGATGATTTTGCGGGGGGCCATTTGGAAATCCTTACATACGTTCGATCTGAGCTAAGGCTAGATAGTTGCCTAAGGCAAGCCAAGATGGCGAAAAGCCGTTGAACCTTTTTGCGACTTCACGTTAGTTTGTGCCAACAAAAGTCCAGTAGGACAAAAGGGGCGGCACATGAAATTGGCTTTTATCACAATGGTTTGGCGTGACTACTGGCTGCTTGAAAAGTGGATTGCCTATAATACGACGCATGTTTCGCGGTCCCAGCTTTACGTTATCAATCACGGCGGCGATCCGAAAATCCGTGAGATCGCTGAGGGCTGCACCGTCATAGACATTCCTCGCGACGGTATTCCGATGAATTTTGATCGTATTCGGTGGGATTTGATCGGCTCAATCGCCACGGGGTTACTTGGGTTTTATGATCGCGTCGTGTGCACGGATGTGGATGAATTGCTGATCTACACGGGCGAAGGGACACTTGTTGAACACCTCACCAAACGGCCGGTCGATGACGACATGACGGCGATTGGTGCGTTGGGTTTGAACCTGATGCCGGCTAGCGGGGGTCGCGACGACGCGGATGCCTTGATGGAGAAGTTCCCCCATGCGTTGGTCAGCGGAAAGTATTCAAAGCCCTGCGTCGTGGACAAACCATCGAAGTTTTCAAACGGGGCGCACGGGCTGCTTGGGACGGACTATTTCTTGGATGCAGAGTTGCTATTGGTGCACCTTCACTATGTCACGCCGGATTACGCGGATCGCATGGCAGATCGCCGAGAGATTGCCGAAACAACGACCGAGGCATTCGTGGCCGACCCCGATGCGAACTTGGATATTCGCAAGGGATATTGGCGCAACTGGGCCAAGTCCGACAAAATCATGGCCAACCACATGGCCGGTTTTGACAACGCGCGCGAGATTGATGTGACAGGTGGGTTTGGAGACGTCGAAAAAGTTCTGAGCAAGCATTTGCTGCAAGAAGGGCGCAAACGTCATGTCGTTCAGTCTGAGATCAACAAGATCCCAATGCGCGTCAGTATTCCCAAAAAGTTTCAGAATTTGTTTTGAGAATTGGCTATTAAAAAGCAATAACAAAAACTTAGCCGTCGAAGTCAACTTCTTCGGTGATACGTAGAGCCGTCGGACGATTGGCCGCCAGTGCCATCAAGTTAACTGTATCGGCATCAAAGCTACCCCATGATGCGACCAGATCATCGGGATTTGCGCCCTCTGCAATCGGGTATTCATAGTTGATTTTGGCGTAAATTTCCTGCGCTTCAGGCGATGTCAGGTATTCCATCAACAAAAGCGCGTTCTCAGGATTTGGGGCGTGTTTTGCAAGCGCCACGCCGGATACGTTGACATGGGTGCCGCCGTCTTCGAACACTGGGAACACGACATCTACGGATTGCGCCCATTCTTGCTGTTCTTCGTCCGCCAGCATTTTTCCCATGTAGTAGGTATTGCCGATCGCAACGTCGCATTCGCCGGCCCAAATCGCTTTGACCTGAGCGCGGTCATTGCCCTGCGGTCTACGCGCAAGGTTCGACTTTATCCCTTCTAGCCAAGCTTTCGCACCGTCTTCGCCTTGATGGTGCACAACGGCCGAGGTGAGGGCGATGTTGTACGCATGCATCCCCGAGCGCGTGCAAATACGGTCTTTCCACTTTGGAGACGCAAGGTCTTCATAGGTCGTAATTTCGCCCTCAGCGACCCGGTCTTTTGATGCGTAAACGATGCGCGCCCGCGTGGTTAGACCGTACCAATGCCCATTTGGATCACGGTAGATTTCAGGTACGTTCTCAAGCAGTTTGTCTGACGAAACTGGCTGGGTCAGGTCTTGGGTGACGATTGACGCAAGGCGCGAGATATCGACGGTGAACACAAGATCAGCGGGCGACCGGCGCCCCTCGGCCTTCATGCGTTCGACCATACCCTTTTCAAGATAGGCGACATTCACGTCAATTCCAGTCGCCTCGGTGAATGCATCCGTTAGCGGCGCAATCAAATCCGGTTGCCGATAAGAATAGACATTCACTTCTTGGGCAAAAACGGGTTTGGCCGCAGCTATGGCCAAAGCGAAAATGAGTGTGCGTTTCATCGAAGCGATTCCTCGTGGTCCTTTGCGGCTCTTTTAAACCCAACTAAAACAGTCAGGTCAATACCCTATCAAATTAATCAGGTATTATTCCGCTCGGCTTCTTTCGCTTTGTCCCAGAGCGCATCCAACTCATCCAAATCGGAGTCCTTGGCGCGTCGATTGGTTTTGGCCAGTTGGCTTTCGATGAATTCAAACCTGCGCACAAATTTCGTATTTGCTTTGCGCAGGGCCGCTTCGGGGTCAACCGAAAGATGGCGGGCCAAGTTTGCCATAACAAACAGCAAATCCCCCATTTCTTCTTCGATTTTGTCTTGGGGAAGGGTGTCCCGAGCCTCGATCAATTCGTTGCTTTCTTCGATAATCTTGTCCAAAACGAAAGACGTATCGGGCCAGTCAAAACCTACACGCGCTGCGCGTTTTTGTAGTTTCATGGCACGCAGTAACGCAGGCAAACCCACAGCGACGCCGTCCAAAGTCCCTTCTTGGGCCTTGCCTGCACGCTCCGAGGCTTTGATGGTTTCCCAATCCTTGGTCTGTTGTTCGGCTGATTTCTCGCGATCCTCGGTCCCGAACACGTGGGGATGACGCGCAACCATTTTGTCGGACATGGTGTCGGCGACTTGGTCAAAAGTGAACAAATTCGCTTCTTCTGCCATTTGGGCGTGAAACACCGATTGGAATAGAAGGTCGCCCAACTCACCCTTTAAGTCATCCCAAGCTTTGCGCTCAATGGCGTCGGCCACCTCGTAGGCTTCTTCGATTGTGTAGGGTGCGATGGTGGAAAAATCTTGTTCGATATCCCAGGGACAGCCTGTTTTTGGGTCACGAAGCTGCCGCATAATTTCCAACAGTCGCGGCATGCCGCCATTGGGGGTGTGAATTAGTTCGTCTTTGGTCATTGCGAAACGCCTGCTCATCCGTTTGGATACAAAGTGACCTTGGTTTTAGTAGGAGTCCACCCATGGCGGTTATCAATCGAATTGCCGGATTTGCCGACGACATGGTGGCGTGGCGGCGGCATTTGCATATGCATCCCGAGCTTAGTCTAGACTGCCACAACACGGCGGCGTTTGTTGTCGACCGGCTAAAGGAATTTGGCGTTGACGACATCCAGACCGGTTGGGCAAAGACCGGGGTTGTCGCTGTGATTGAAGGGCAGGGGGATGGCCCCACCACGGCGT
>Ga0316204_10003789_pt1 | contig 29102 bp, 29 predicted proteins | sample 6monrhotite_MG_2_FD_205661 | JGI IMG/M metagenome (GOLD analysis project Ga0316204, IMG submission 205661) | Microbial mat bacterial communities from mineral coupon in-situ incubated in ocean water Damariscotta River, Maine, United States -... | ecosystem: Environmental > Aquatic > Marine >...
CCGATTAGCCTTTATGATGGCGAAGAATAAGCGTTGAACGAGCCGACAGACGAAAAGGCCACTCGTGCCTGGGTTCTGCACCCCGATATCCAATCAGACCGTAATCGCAGGGATGCGTCCTATGCGCTGGAGGAAGCGGTGTCTTTGGCGAGGGCGCTACCCGGGCTTGAGATTGCCGGGGCAACCAAAGTCCCACTTCCAAAGAAACGGGCGGGGTTTCTGTTCGGATCAGGCAAAATTAAAGAACTCGGATTAATTTTTGAAGAGGCCGAGGTTGAACTCGTTTTGATCAACGGGCCAGTTACCCCTGTTCAGCAACGGAATCTTGAGCGCGACTGGAAGGTAAAAATTCTGGATCGCACCGGGTTGATTCTGGAAATTTTCTCTGATCGTGCGCGCACCCGTGAAGGTGTGCTTCAGGTTGATATGGCAGCCTTATCATATCAGCGGACGCGTCTTGTGCGGGCCTGGACCCACCTTGAGCGTCAGCGTGGCGGGCTTGGCTTTGTCGGCGGACCTGGAGAAACCCAGATCGAGGCGGACAGACGCGCGATTGACGAACAAATCGGGCGGATCAAAAAGCAGCTTGCTAAGGTTGTTAAAACCCGTGAACTGCACCGCGCGTCCCGCGCAAAGGTGCCATACCCGGTCGTTGCTTTGGTTGGCTATACAAACGCAGGGAAATCTACGCTGTTCAACCGGCTGACGGGGGCTGAAGTTTTTGTAAAAGACATGCTCTTTGCGACGCTTGACCCGACAATGCGGGCAGTCACACTGCCGTCTGGCCGCGATATCATCTTGTCCGACACGGTTGGTTTCATTTCCGACCTGCCAACCCAACTGGTCGCGGCCTTTCGCGCCACGCTTGAAGAAGTTCTGGATGCAGACCTGATCTTGCATGTACGAGACATTTCACATTCAGAGACAGAGGAACAGGCGCAGGATGTGAACGGTATTCTGACAGAGCTTGGTGTCGAAGGCATCCCCGAAATCGAGGTCTGGAACAAGATCGACCTTTTAGAGGGCGATGCACGCACCGCCGTCGAGACACAAGCAGATCGACAAGAGAATTGCTTTGCTGTCTCTGCGCTTAGCGGTGAAGGGTTGGATGGGTTGCTTGATGCGGTCTCTGAAAAACTGACAGACCCCAAAACAGAGACTGAATTTTTGTTGCCATATTCCGAAGGCCGGAAAAGAGCCTGGCTGTTCCAGCAAGGGCTTATTCAACACGAAGATCAAACCGAAGACGGTTTTCTTTTGCGTGTTCTCTGGACTGAACGGCAGGAGCAGAAGTTTAACGCTCTGTGATACTCGTTACCCTTCCGGACGTAACCAAGTGATACCCGCAGCTGCGGCGCGGGCGAGATCAGGATCAAGCGACATCGGAATATATTCCCCGCGGCGCCACAGTTCACCGAGATCATCGTAATGGCGGGAAAGCGGATGCCCCGACTGTCCGGTTGAGATCACAAAGACAGAACTGTCCGGATCGGCAAAATCATAGACTCCCCGAAAACCCGCGCCGTGTACATTCAGAAACGGGTTGCGCCCCGAACCTGAGGTTCGGCCACGCATCAGGGTGTTGTCGCCGCCACTTGTCGACTGTCGGATGTTGACGAACCAGGATAAGAGCGGCACCTGCCCAAGAACCTCGTGATCTTGCGTGGCTTGGTGCAAATCTCCCCAACGCAGGGATTCCAGCGTGCCGCCGTGATTTTCTTCAATCCAGAGAAGCGCATCATCAAGCGATTGCCGTGCTGCGTCTGCGCAGGTTTCGATCGGGGCCGACTGGATGACATCGCACCACTTTGATGCACCGTCCACATCACGATAGACCCGCTCAATAAAGAGCGGTTCCACGTGGTTAAATTCCTGAGCCAAAGGTCCAAGTTCATCCCGGATCAACCTGTCTTGCAACGCACGCATCCATGCGGCGTAGATCAGTGGTTCGGGAAGATGTTCATTCATTTCTCCGTTCCACTCGGCAAGTAGAGTAAGTGCACGCTGGCGCACGCGTTCGGTTGTACCATCTGCGGCAGCTTCACCAGTAAACCATAGGTCAGCTGCAACAAGTGGCAACAATGCCCGGGCAGAGAAGCTTACGGTGTCAAGCTGTGCTTCGATGAAACTGTCCCGGGTGTGCACCTCGCGGTTTTGCATCAGATGCTGCCAACGTTGTACGCGCTGTGTATCTCCCCAGACGTAACTGATGTGGAAAGGGAAGGGGCGATCAATCAGTTTGTTATTCGTATTTCCAAGCAGCCCGCCTTCGGGTGCTACGAATTCCGGGTTTACCCGATACCCGGCACGGCCCTGCCAACGATTTACCGCCCGCCAACCCGGGCTTGGCAAACGACCCTTGCTTTGATGCCGTGCTGCACGAGACGGAACCGCGCCAATCGTTTTCAGAGCGATCGTATCGCCATCTACGAGCGTCAGGTTGAGCGAAGGGGCTATGAACCTTTCGCCAGCTGCTATTCCCTCCGAAACAGTCTTTGCCCGCATCAGGGACATTGCAGAGCTCATCGTGGTGTCATTGGGCGACAAGACCGTCCAGGAGATGGAAGCAACATGCCCCGGTGGTGTAATCGATCCCAGATCATAATGACTTGGAGGTAGGACCGGGCCATTCTCTGTCCAGCGCAATGTCAAAGGAATGTCCGGCCCATCTTTGACCCGGATGACCGATTGACTGGTTTGAAACACCTTGAACCCATGCGGTGTCTCGTATTCTTCCGGATTTTCAGGGTTAAGTTTTTCAACAAAAATATCCAGATCATCCAGATAAGACGCAGTCACACCCCATCCGAGATAGTCGCTGCGCCCCGTCAGGACAGACGGTATGCCCGGTATGGTTCCGCCAATCACACCACCGTCAGAAAGTTCCAGACGTGCGAGGTACCAGATGGCAGGCGCGGTAAAGCCAAGATGCGGATCGTTCGCCAAAAGGGTAGAACCGGCCGCCGAACGTTCAGGTGCTGCAGCCCAGGCATTGGACGCTCCGGCGAACGCGCGACGTTTGAACGGCGAAAGCCAGTTTTGAGCAATGCGTAAAGGTTCGTTCGATGGAACCGCTGTCGGGAATAGCGCTGCATAGTCCGGCAAAGCGGCAACCCCGGTTCCGGGCGCATCCGGCAAGATATCACGAAGTCTTTCTTCTGACAGAACCAGCGACAGACGGGCCCTCAGGACTTCTTCTTCCAGATGTGGCGACAGTTGCAGCGCCATTAGTTTTACAAGCGCCAGAGAATCTGCGGGTTGCCACGGAGCGATTTCCTTGGAGAATAAAAAGAATTCCGGCGCACCACGACCTAGTGCATCATTGTTTATCCGCGCGAGCCAGGCATTCACACCGGCAGAGTAAGCCTCGAGTGCTTCGCGTGTAGACGCATCCTGAACCAAAACAGACTGCTGCGCGAGATTGTAAAGATCCAGCCGTCTGAGCAGTTCATCCACCGGAACAGTGCGTTCACCAAATAGTTCCGACAGGCGGCCCTGCGCCGTGCGGCGCATTAAAATCATCTGCCAAAGCCGGTCTTGTGCGTGAACAAACCCAAGCCCGAAAAAGGCATCCGCATCATTTTCAGCAAAGATATGCGGCACGGATGCGTTATTTCGCACGATCTCGACAGGTGCAGAAACGTCGCGGGTTGTATAGTTCATGTTGTAGTCTGGCAGTGATCGGCTCGCCAGATAGTAAATGACTGCAACACTAAGACCAGCGAACAGCAAAACCATACCCAGCAGCCTCATCAACCAGCGAAACAGTCGTGACATTAGGTATCCATGCGTTGGCGCAAATCTGGCTTCATTTCACTAAAACAAAGAGGGAGTGAAGGCAATCGCAAGCAAGTAGACAAGGACAATGTATCCTTCTGCAATAAGCTTCACTTCTTTCGAATTTGGGCACAACTGCCTTGGCGACAGTTACAACGGAAGCCTTCGCCAAGCGCAAAAAGACATCGGACTTACGGAATGATACGTGTATATTTCGTGCCTTCAAGTGTCGCCCCAACAAGCAAGCCTGCCTGCCCGAAGATCACGGCAATCACCGGATCAAGAACGGTTGTGGTTTCAACACCCAGGTTGCCCCCCTGATCTATGGCGGCATATTCCATATCTGCGCCGGCGGCCCAACCGCTCGAGCGGCGGAAGGTCTCCAAAGCTTCATTTGTCATGAAAAACAAAACATGTGAAAACTGCTGTGCGCCGATCTGGAGGCCGATCGAAGCAGATGTGGCAGAATAGTAATCAACCGTCACATCGTTGATCTGAAGCGCGCCGCGCCCGTAACTGCCGCCAACTCCAAAGCCAGCCTCTGTCATCAGAGGCATCACCAGCATACCGGTTGATTTATCCCTGAGATCGCGCGTGCCAGGGTAGGTTGCATACATATGGTTGAGCGTGCCCGCGACCCGCGCATCGATCGACTCGGCGCCATTGCTGCCAATACCATTTCCACATGCGGCGGTTGTTGCCGCTACGGCGCCTGCACTGACGATAAAGCTACGACGTGAATAACTGCTCATTTTTTGATGCCTTTGATAATACCTGACGATGTGCCGGCCTTATTATGGCCGGTCCTGCCCGTGACTATACGGCATAGATAGTGGTCTGTCACCAGATGTTGTGGAATTAGGCGAGAAATTGCACTAATACCTAGCCTTGAAGAATACGCGCGGCTTCCGGGGCGAAATAGGTCAACACACCGTTACAACCTGCTCGTTTAAAAGCCAAAAGACTTTCAAGCATAACCTTTTCACCATCAAGCCAGCCATTTTGGGCCGCGGCTTTGATCATCGCGTACTCACCTGAGACCTGATAGGCAAACGTAGGCACGCCAAAAATATCTTTGACACGCCTGCAAATATCAAGGTAGGGCATGCCGGGTTTGACCATCACCATGTCGGCCCCCTCCATCAGATCACGTTCGACCAGACGAAGCGCTTCGTCGCTGCTGCCGGGATCCATCTGGTAGGTTTTCTTGTCTCCTTTCAGCGCGCTACTGGCGCCCACCGCATCCCGAAACGGGCCATAGAAGGCGCTGGCATATTTGGCGGTGTAGGACAGAATCGAAACGTTTTTGTGCCCCTCAGCCTCAAGCGCATTGCGTATCGCACCAATCCGCCCGTCCATCATATCGGACGGTCCAAGTATATCCGCCCCGGCCTCTGCCTGCGCCAGAGCCATTTTCACAAGCGCTTCGACTGTTTCGTCGTTCACAATTTCGCCATCGACCACAAATCCGTCATGTCCGTTGGCATTGTACGGATCAAGCGCGATATCAGTCATGACCGCGATTTCGGGAACCGAATTCTTGATCTCACGAATTGCACGGTTCGACAAATTATCCGGGCTCCACGCGTCTTCGCAGCTTTCGGTTCGTTGCGCGGCTTCGGTGTAAGGGAAGATGCAAATCGCTGGTATGCCAAGCGCAGCCGCTTCTTTTGCAGCCTTCGCAACCAGATCGACAGAGAGACGTTCCACACCTGGCATGGAACTGACTGCGTCACGCTCGCCCTTACCATCACGCACAAAAACCGGCCAGATCAGATCATCGACCGTCAAAGTGTTTTCCCGGGTCAAAGCGCGCAACGCTTCAGATTTGCGTAAACGGCGCAGTCGTGCGGCTGGAAAAGGGGCAATTGTTGGTCGCATGGGGCAGCTTTCTTTCATTTTCCTCTGCGTCGCACGGATTGGCATGCATCTCAAGGGTAGCATCCGGACAAAAGCGCAGATAATGTCCGCCGAAACACGCTATGAGGGATTGCGAGTGAACTGGTATCTGAGTGTCTTTGAACTGATTGATATGCGGTCTTTCTCGAATCTCTGGTTCTGGATTTCGCTTGCAGTTGTCTGGTCGTCTGCCAGCCATTGGGTTCTGGGAGTTCCTTATGACATGGTCCTGCGTGCGAAACGCAATGGTGATCAGGCAATGACTGATCTCGAAGATATGGTGCGCATCAACTCAAGACGGCTGCTTTATATTGCACGAGTGTCGGGTTTGTGGATTCTTGGGATCGGGTTTTTTATTCTGTCGAGTCTTGCAATTCTCGGTTTTTATTACTGGATCGAATTCGCACAGGCGGTGTTTCTGCTGGCGTTCCCGATGGCGGGTGTCGGGTTGCTGAGCTTGTCCACTGCACGCCTGATTGCAGATGTTAAACCGACGGGCGAGGAACTTTGCCAAAGGCTTCACCGCCATAGGATATGGACGCAGGTTATCGGTATGGTGTCCGTTTTCGTCACGTCGCTTTGGGGTATGTACCAAAACGTTTCGGTCGGTGTTTTAGGCTGAGACTGAAACAAGCAGCACCAAAAAATAGGGTCACTGAATGTCTGCCAATCACATAACCGCTGGCGGAGCCCCCGAAGGGTTTGATGCACAGATCATCGCCTCGGAGCTGGCGAAAACCGGCGGGCCGATTCTTCATATTGCGCGGGATGATAAGCGGGTCGCCGCAATGCAGGCGGCGCTTGCGTTCTTTGCGCCCGATGCCGTAGTTATCCATTTTCCGGGGTGGGATTGTCTGCCGTTTGACCGGATGTCACCAAATCCTGATGTGTCGGCCACGCGCATGGCAACACTGGCGGGGCTTGCCCACGGCATGCCAAGGCAGTTCATTCTGCTAACCACCTTAAACGCAGCAACGCAAAAGGTTCCGGCGCGCAGCGTTTTGAAAGAAGCCGCTTTTTCAGCACAGGTCGGCCAACAGATAGACGAGCCTGCCTTGCGCAGCTTTCTGACGCGTATGGGGTTTAGCCAAACCCCAACCGTGATGGAACCCGGCGACTACGCAATTCGGGGGGGAATCATCGATATCTATCCTCCGGGCGAAAGTGGGCCGGTACGTTTGGATCTGTTCGGCGATGTATTGGATGGTGCACGACGATTTGACCCCGCGACGCAGCGCACAACTGAAAAGCTAAGCGTGATCGAACTGGCCCCGGTGTCCGAAGTCATACTGGATGATGCATCGATCACCCGGTTTCGACAGAACTACCGTATTGAATTTGGCGCTGCAGGAACGGATGATCCGCTTTATGAAGCGATCAGTGCCGGGCGCAAGCATCATGGTGTAGAGCATTGGTTGCCGTTTATTCACGAACGGCTAGAAACCCTTTTTGACTACCTGCCGGACGCCAGCGTATTTCTGGACGATCAGGTAACGCCAACACGCCTTGCGCGGTGGGACTCGATTGCAGATCAATACGAAACCCGTCATCTGGCGCTGAGTGAAAAAGGCAGGATGGATACGGTCTATAAACCGGTTCCGCCCGAATTGCTTTATCTGGACGACGCGGCATGGAACGCGGCGATTGATGGGCATCGTGTTATCGAAATGCACCCGCTACCACGCGCGACCGGTCCCGGCGTCATCGATGCAGGAGGGCGGATCGGTCGAAACTTCTCGCCAGAACGTCAGCTTGAAAATGTAAGTCTTTTTAGCGCCTTAAAAGATCATATTAATGCGGTCCGACACGACAATCAGGTAATCCTCGCAAGCTATTCAGAGGGTGCACGGGAGCGCCTGCAGGGCTTGATGGCTGACGAGGGCCTAACCAGCACCAATCTTATCAAAGATTACCGCGATGTCCCTGACGGAACAGGCGGTGTGCTCCTTGCGGTCTGGGCGCTTGAGCATGGCTTTGTCGCGAAAGGGCTGACCGTTATTTCCGAGCAGGACGTGCTGGGTGACAGGCTGATTCGTGCGCCAAAACGCAAGCGGCGCGCGGAAAACTTCCTGACAGAAACACAAAGCCTCAGCCCGGGCGATTTGATCGTCCATGTCGATCATGGCGTTGGGCGGTACAAGGGCTTGGAAACCATAACAGCGATGAGCGCGCCGCATGAATGCATCGCGCTTGAATACGCAGGCGGCGACCGTTTGTTTCTACCTGTTGAAAACATTGAACTTCTTTCAAAGTTTGGCCACGAAGAGGGGTTGTTAGACCGCCTTGGCGGTGGCGCATGGCAGGCCAAGAAAGCCAAGCTTAAAGAGCGTATTCGTGAAATCGCAGACAAGCTGATCCGGCTTGCTGCGGAACGCGCCTTGCGCCGTGCGCCGATCATGGAACCACCCCATGGTATGTGGGAGGCGTTTTCAGCCCGTTTTCCCTATCAGGAAACCGAAGACCAACTGCGCGCGATCGAAGATGTTCTGCACGACATGGGTTCGGGCCAGCCGATGGACCGGCTCATTTGCGGTGACGTCGGCTTTGGGAAGACCGAGGTCGCAATGCGGGCCGCATTTATCGCAGCACTTTCCGGTGTCCAGGTTGCCGTCATCACCCCAACAACACTTTTGACTCGCCAACATTACAAGAGCTTTTCTGACCGCTTCCGGGGCTTTCCTGTTGAGGTGCGGCAGTTGTCGCGATTTGTGTCAGCAAAAGAGGCCGCCGCCACAAAAAGTGGGCTGGCTGATGGTACGATCGATATTGTTATCGGAACCCATGCACTGCTTGCCAAGACCATTCGCATCAAGAACCTTGGATTGCTGGTCATAGACGAAGAACAGCACTTTGGCGTGACCCATAAGGAACGCCTGAAGGAAATGCGCAGTGACGTCCATGTTCTGACGCTGACCGCAACCCCGATCCCGCGAACCTTACAAATGTCGCTGTCCGGTGTTCGTGACCTTTCCATCATTGGCACGCCCCCTGTCGACCGTCTGGCAATTCGCACTTACGTCAGCGAATTTGATACGATCACGCTCAGAGAAGCCCTGTTGCGGGAACATTATCGTGGCGGGCAAAGCTTTTTTATCGTACCGCGCATCAAGGACCTGCCAGAGATAGAGGCGTTTCTGGCAGACCAGGTGCCTGAAGTCAGCGTTGTCATCGCCCACGGTCAAATGGCAGCGGGTGAGCTTGATGACAGGATGAACGCCTTTTACGACGGCAAATACGATGTTTTGCTGGCAACGACGATCATAGAAAGCGGGTTGGATATACCAACAGCCAACACGATGGTCATTCACCGGGCGGATATGTTTGGCCTTGCACAGCTTTACCAGATACGGGGCAGGGTAGGGCGTTCCAAGACCCGCGCTTATGCCTACCTCACCACCAAGCCTCGCAGCCCTTTGACGCCAAACGCTGAAAAACGCCTGCGTGTGCTAGGCAGCCTTGACGCACTGGGCGCCGGGTTCACGTTGGCCTCGCAAGACCTTGATATCCGGGGGGCGGGCAACCTGCTGGGTGAAGAACAATCGGGTCAGGTGCGCGACGTTGGATATGAACTTTACCAATCCATGCTGGAAGAAGCCATTTCCAAGATCAGATCGGGCCAACTGGAAGGCGTGGTCGATGATGACGGCCAATGGGCGCCCCAGATCAACCTGGGTGTACCCGTGCTGATCCCAGAAAAATTTGTGCCTGACCTTGATGTGCGTCTCGGGCTTTACCGGCGTCTTTCTGGCCTAACGACAAAGGTGGAACTGGAAGGCTTCGCCGCAGAACTTATTGACCGTTTTGGCAAGCTGCCGAAAGAGGTGAACACCCTGCTGCTGGTTGTGCGGATCAAAGCGATGTGCAAACGCGCAGGTATTGCCAAGCTTGACGGTGGTCCAAAAGGCGCGACCATCCAGTTCCACAACGATAAATTCGCCTCACCCGAAGGGTTGGTAGATTTCATCCATGCCCAGAACGGGCTTGCGAAGGTACGCGACAACAAGATTATCGTGCGGCGTGACTGGAAAAGTGAAGCCGACAAAATTAAAGGCGCCTTTGCGATAGCCCGCGATCTGGCAGAAAAAGTTGTCGCGAAAGAAAAGGCCGCAAAGGCGCGTTAAGTTTCAGACCGCGCCGGTGTATTCACCGCGGGCAGGGTAGCCATTTGCGACTGCAAAATCGATTGCGCCAAGCAGTTCTTTAAAATGGGGCCGCACAAACGGCATGGTCTGGACGGACATATAGTAAAGCGACTGATCCTTGTTGACCATGAACAGGCCGGGTTCAGAGAAAAGCGCGGGTTCCTCAATACCAATCGAGGTTTTGCCGCGAGAGGTCGAGATATAAAGCCCCCATTCACGCGCCTTTTCGAGCGACAGGTCATAGCCAAAGCGAAGGTTTTTCGTCTTCATTTTGTCCGCCATGTCTTGTGCGCGCTCCACACCATCTGAGCTGATCGCAACCGTCTTCACACCGCGTTCTTCAAACTCTGGTGTCAGGCGCTCAAGTTCGGCCAGATAACCTGTGCAGATCGGGCAATGCAGTCCGCGGTAAAAGCAAACGACAGTTCCAAGATCTGCACCGTCGGTCGCAAGATCAAACTGGCCACCCCCTAGAAGAGGTACCGTAAGTTCAGGGGTTTTTTCGCGGGGTACAAGCATTTTCTTATCCTTCTACGCTGTGTCTGGATGAATTCATTCCTTGTCTATAGACCACTATTAGTCGTAAAAGTGACGTAATATACGATAATACGTCCTGATAAGGGTAACTCAGATGTCTCTTGATCGGCTCGCTTCGCTCGTTAAATTCTTGCAGATCAAAACTGTTTCGGCGCCTCCTTTGCGGGACGCAGGTTTTTTTGTTCTGAAGAATAAAGATGGATATGTTCTTGCGACATCCAGCCATGGCGTACAGTCAGACACGATTCTTGCTGTACGGTTCTCAAACACAGGCGCGCTCGATTCCCTGCTGACGGCTGTTGGCTGCCATAGCCATCCGGTCGCGCCCGAAGATGCAATTTATCCCATTCTGGAACTTTGCGTGGCAGAACTGCAAAGGCCCAGATGTGGGGCTGAAACCTTGATGGCAGGCTATGCGGAGGTGCTTCTGATTCACTTCCTGCGCAGCGCTATAGAATTTGGTCGTGCCGAGGTTGGCGTATTGGCCGGTTTGTCTGACCCACGTCTTTCGCGGGCATTGGTCGCTATCCATGATCAGCCGGGACGAAACTGGAACACCGATGATCTGGCAGCGGTGGCTGGTATGTCGCGGTCTGTGTTTATGGCACGTTTCCGTGCGGTGATGGGTGATCCCCCTATGGGATACCTCAGGCAATGGCGTCTGGCGCGGGCGCGTGACGAGATTATTGCCGGAGCACGGGTGAACGAGGTCGCGTTGCGTTACGGCTATGGTTCGGCCGATGCCTTCGCACGTGCATTTCGAAAAGCTGAGGGAGTATCCCCCTCTGATTTGCGCAGACAGGCCGCCTAGATATGGTTGTGTTTTACACGTTCCAGGTTTTTCATCCGGCGCATGAGCAGGCTTGCAAGAACGGAACAACCGAACGTGCCAATTGCCAGCGGCAATGGCGTTCCATCGAAAGCTAGCCCTATTGGCGCAGCAATCACCACGGCCAGCACAGTTGATACAGCTCCGATAATCGATGCCGCCATTCCGGCGATATGACCCATGGGTTCCATCGCCAAAGCATTCAGGTTGCCGATTGTTAGACCAACCATAAAGAAAATCGATGTCGTCCAGATAAAGAAGGCCGGAAAGTAAGCCCATACCGGCCAGAGGTCGAACCCCGTCACCAGCGCCATCGTTCCGGAAAACGCAACCTGACCAAGAAGCGCGATGCCGATAAGGTAGCGCATTCCCAGACGCACCACCAAGACAGCATTCACAATGCTTGCGGATGAGGCAATCACAGCGGTCAGACCAAACCACAGAGGGAAGTAAGTGCTTTCACCAAAGGTAACATCATAGATCTGCTGTGTGGACGAAATGACCGCCATTAAAATGCCAAATGTCAAAGTTTGCACCATCGTTGACAGAACAAACATCTTGCTGGCCGACACTTCCTTTAGTGCGTTTTTAAAGTTGAAAATGCGAAGCGGAATGCGTGCACTGCGCGGCAATGTTTCTGCCTGCCTGAACGCCAGCCAAAGCCCGGTGGCCGTCGCAAAAATCACGAAGGCAGCGTAGATTCCACGCCAGCCGAAATAATGAATGATCACAGCGCCAAGCGACGGGGCAATCGCCGGAACGAGCGAAAAGACAAGCATGGTAAACGACATGATTTTTGCCATCTGGCGGCCTGCATAAAGGTCCCGGATAATTGCCAGTGCAACAACTCTTGGCCCGGCAGCACCAAGCCCTTGCAGGGCGCGTGCGGCCAACATCGTCTCCAGGCTTTCGGTTTGCCAGGCAAACCAGGCCGCGAAAATGTAAAGCGCTGAGCCGCTTAAAAGAACGCGTTTACGGCCAAAGGCGTCAGAAATCGGTCCGGTGAAAAACGTCCCGATTCCCATTCCGAAAACGAAGCTCGTCACAACAAGCTGCGCGCGGTTCAGTTCTGTTGGTGACAACTCTTTGCCGATTTCGGGCAGCGCCGGCAACATCGCATCAATCGAAAACGCGATGGTCGCAAACAACATCGCCATCAAGGCGACGAATTCGACAATGGGCAGGCGCTGCGGCATAGATCTCAGTCTTTTATCTGCTCAAGAATCTCTTCGACAACTTTGCCCCAGAGTTCAGGAGGTTGTGCGCCGCTCAAAACATGCTGATTGGCCACGATGAAGCAGGGAACCCCGCTTACACCACGTGCGCGCGCGTGTTCGTCGCGTGCGCGGATGTCGTCGCTGTCCGCATCTCCGGACAACAAATGCCGCACCATGGCAGGGTCCATTCCAGCCTTTTCGGCTACATCGACCAAAACATCAGTGTCGCCAATGTCACGCCCCTCTTTGAAATATGCGCGGAACAGAGCGGATACGACGGGTGTCTGACGCCCCTCAAGCCCTGCCCAATGAATGAGTCGATGTGCGTCCAGCGTATTTGGCGTACGTGTCATCGCAGCAAAATCAATATCAAGCCCGGCTTCTTCCGCTGTTTTGGCGATGGGTCCGTAAACACGAATCGCGCCTTCCTGGCCACCAAACTTTGCTTCCAGATAATCCCGCCGATCCATGCCTTCGGCGGGCATATCCGGATTCAGTTGGAAGGGATGCCATTCAATCTCGAATGGGTGCTCAGGATGCGCTTCAAGTGCGCGATCCAGGTAGGATTTTCCGATATAGCACCATGGGCAGATCGGGTCGGATAGGATATCAAGCTTGACCATGGAGGTCCTCATATTCTTGTCTTAATGCGCGCCTAAGCAGCTTGCCGTTTGCGCCTTTTGGCAATGTTTCCACCCGTACAAAAAGCCGTGGTGTCTTGTAGCGGGCCAGCCGGGTCGCGGCAAAGCGGTTCAGGTCGTCGTCCGTCAGGGGTTTATCTGCGGTGTAAAAAGCCGCAATTACGGTAGTGTCTGCTTTTACGCGAACTTCTGCAACTGCGGATTCATGCACATCCGGGTGAGCATTAAGCGCAGATTCAACTTCGATCGGGGAAACCCGGAAACCGCCAGCATTCATCATATCATCCGCGCGGCCCAGATAGGTGATTGCGCCATCAGCCGCCATTGACACTGTGTCGCCGGTAGCAAACCACTCGCCCATAAATCGCGACTTGGTTTCATCTTCGGCGTTCCAATACCTCAGCATCAAACCGGGGTCTCGATTTGAAACGGCCAGTGTTCCATGGGTATCTGAGGGCACCAATGCACCCGTTTCATCCAAAACCGCAATGCGGCGGCCCTGCTGCGGATAGCCGAAACTGCGTTTTGAAGGTGGATGGTCCGGGCAACCCGATACAAAGGTTGAACATTCCGACATGCCGTATGCTTCAAAAATTTCGGTGCCAGTGGCTGTGCGCCAGCGTTCCTTGGTGCTGATGGGTAGCTTTTCACCGGCTGAGAGCCCATGACGCAGTAGAGGTGCGTCAATCGTTTCGTTTATTTTCAACATCTGCCGATAAACCCCGGGGGCCGCTGCAAATAAACTTGCCTTATGGGCCCGTATTAATTGGGGAAGCGTGGTTGTGTCCGTCCCGGGACATGGGATCAGCGCTGTTGCCCCTTTTGTCCACGGGTCCATCAAACCGGTGCCAAGCGTGTAAGTCCAGTTAAACGCGCCAGCATGCAACAATCGGTCATCCTGCCGTAAACCGTACCATCCATCCCACATCATGCGACGCGCCCATATTGCGCGGTGTGCGTGGCAAACGGCGCGTGGCTTTCCCGATGTGCCGGACGTGTAGATGACGTAGCCAAGACGTTCGGGGTCGCCCAGTATGAAATCAGCCATGGGCAACGACTGCATCGCAACCATAGCCTCTTCAGTTACCACCCTGCAGGGTGGATCTGACGGGTAGGGGACACCGGAGGCCGCAATAATTAGCTTTGGTTCAATCTCGTGAATGATCTTGCCGACCTCATACTCGGTAAGCTGCGCGGCTGTCGGCACCGGTATCAAATCAACTGCAATACATGCGAGATAGGCGATTGGGAATTCCACAGTATTGCCCAACCGCATCAAAACGCGGTCGCCGGGCTTCAGGCCAAGCTCTTGCAACCCTGTTGCAGTTGCGCGAACTGCCTTTTCCAGTTCTGAATATGTCCAGACCTCTGAACGATCCGGAAACAGAATTTCAAGCGCTGGTTTTTCTGGCAGCGTTACCGCCGAACCCAATACATAAGCCGCCATGTTGAACGGGTCAGGGCAGGGGGCTGGCGGGCCTTGGTCAAACAAAGAAAACATGAACAGTTTGCTACGCCCGCATCGGAAAAGTTGCAAGCCAACTGCGCTTGGTTCTATACGTCAGCCCATGGAAAGAAAAACCCAGCCAAGTATCATAAGAATCGCGCGCGAGAGCGGCGAAGGATCACGCGCAGAACCGCTTAATCTTGGCGTTCGTGTACGTGAGTTGCGCAAAGCAAAAAGCTGGACGCTAGAACAAGCAGCAAAACACGCCGGGCTGGCGCGTTCAACGCTTTCCAAAATCGAAAATGGCCAGATGTCACCCACATATGAGGCGTTGAAAAAACTGGCCGAGGGGTTGCAGATATCAGTGCCGCAACTGTTCACCCCACCCTCGCGTGAGCAAGTTAACGGGCGCATGGATATTACAAAATCCGGTGAGGGAAACAGTCATGCAACAACTACATATGAGCACGAGCTTCTTGCCGTATCGCTGGTAAAAAAACAAATGCTTCCCTACCGCGCCAGAGTGCGCGCGCGAAGCCCGGAAGAATTTGACGGCTGGGTGCGGCACGACGGTGAAGAATTTCTGTACGTTCTGACTGGCGGGGTGCGTCTTTACACCGAGTTTTACGAACCCGTCGATATGCGCCGCGGTGACAGCGCCTATTACGATGCATCAATGGGACACAATGTGATTTCAACAAGCCCGGAAGACGCTATGATCCTTTGGGTAACATCACTGAGCTAGTTCTTCGGAAAAAGAATAGGCAGTACAATTGCCGCAACACCCACGCCAACGATCTGCATCAAGATGAACATGCTGATATGCGCAGGATTGATCCCGGCAAAAGTATCGGAAAACCCACGCGCAATCGTGACGGCGGGGTTCGCAAAACTGGTTGAGGACGTGAACCAGTAAGCCCCCGTGATGTACAGGCCCACAAGCGGTGGCACGGCGTCTGGGCGATGCTTGATACCACCAAAGATAACCAGCAACAGACCAAAGGTCGCGATTATTTCGCTTGCCCATTGGTTAACGCCGGTTCGGTCAGTTGTTGATAGCTGCAATATCGGCAGGTCAAACATCAGATGGCAGGCCCAAACCCCGATAATGCCACCCGCGATCTGCACAACAACATAAGGCAGCACGTCTGACACGTCGTGTTCCCTGCGAATTGCGAAGGCCAAGGTCACTGCCGGGTTAAAATGCGCACCGGATACCGGGCCTAAGGTTGTGATGATTGCGTAAAGGATGCAGCCAGTGGCAATTGCATTCGCAAGCAGTGCCAGCGCGACATTTTCACCGGCAAGCGTTTCCGCCATAATCCCGGAACCGACGACGCCAATCAGAAGAAATGCTGTACCAATAAATTCCGCCAGCAGTTTACGTTTCATGTCAGTTTTCCGATGCGATCAAGCGTTTCCTTTAGCTCGTTAGCATCAAGCCGGTCCAAGGGCAAAGACAACAACGAAGCCGCGCGTTTTGCCAAAATATCATAGGCCTCTTGAAACGCCCTTTCCCAGTCTGGTTCTGCAGCTGCTGCCGGATCTTCGACACCCCAATGCGTGCGCACCGGGGTGCCGGGCCAGATCGGGCAGGTCTCACCTGCAGCAGACCCGCAAACGGTGATCACAATATCCATTTCTGGTGCGTCAGGCTCTGCGAACTCATCCCAGCTTTTGGATCTGGCATCGCGCGTGTCATGCCCTAACTTTGACAACAGTCGTAGCGATTGTGGGTGAACCGCTCCAGACGGGTGCGAACCGGCAGAATACGCCCGCAAACCGGGTATATCGCTGTGGTTAATAATGGACTCCAGCAGGATAGACCGTGCTGAGTTTCCGGTGCATAGGACGAGTATGTTCATAGGGTGCGCGATAGACAATTTTTGTAACACTTTCACGACAAAACGACGCCAAGACCATTTTGTCGTCGGTCGGTCGCTTCGTCATCGCGAAGACTGACCACGCTCAGAATGCGTCGCCAACCTTTCGTGCGCCGGCTGAAACATCGCGGCCAAAGCCTTCGACGGTTGCACAAGCTGACAGCCCCAAAAGAGCGGTGATTAGCAAAACTCTGATCATTTTCATTCCTTCCACCACCAGACGTCGGGCAAAAACCCAACCCAGTCGCCATACATCGGTAAAGTCTCCGGATAATGCAGCTGACGCACATGAGCAATACGTGAAATATTCCATTGGTATATCGGAATGACATATCGGCCCGTTGTAAGAACCCGATCAAGGGCGCGGGTCGCTGCGACAAATTCATCTCTGTTTTCTGATTGCAGGATGGCATCAATCATCGCTTCAGCTGCCGGAGACTCCATTCCCATCCAATTGCGCGACCCTGGCTCTGTTGCTCCCTCTGAACTCCAATAGAGCCTCTGTTCATTTCCCGGGCTAAGCGACAAGCCGCGCCGGTAATACGTCATGTCAAAATCATATGTGGTTGTGCGTTCCTGATACTGCGCGCTGTCAATCACGGTGACGGTTGGGGTAACGCCAAGCCGTTGCAGGGATTGGGTGTAAATATTGATGATCGACTGATTTTCAGCACTGCCTTGTTTTAGCAGAATTTCAAATGTGAATGGCTGTCCCTGGGCATTCTTCATCACACCTTCCTGTACTGTCCAGCCAGCCTGCTCCATCAAACGCAGCGCAGCGCGCAGGTTTTTGCGGTTTCGTTCTGTTCCATCAGAGACCGGTAGCGAATAGCCCTCAAGCGCGCCCGGCAACAGTTCGTCCCTGAAAGGCGCCAGAAGTTCAGCCACGCGACCTTCTGCTGGCCCGTCACGCATTCCCAAAACAGAGTTTGAAAAGTATGACGTGATCCTTGGCTGCTGACCGTTTGTCTTGGTTGCGTTTATGAACTCGAAGTTAAAAACGTGAATCATAGCATCTCGCACCCGCCAGTCCTTGAACTGGTCTTGTCGTGTATTCATCACGAAACCGGTAATGCCGGAAGGGCGTTGATGCGGAACAATTGATTTCACGACATCGCCAGACTGAACCTCGGGGAAATCATACTGTGTTTCCCAGTCGGAGGCGTTGAATTCCCGTTTGAGAGATAGCTCACCGCCTTTGAAGGCCTGCAAAAGCAGGCTGGCATCTGTGTAAAAATCAATACGGATTTCATCTATATTATTTGTTCCGCGCCGAAAGGGCAGGTCACGCCCCCAATAGTCAGGGTTGCGTCTGAGTTTTACAAAACGCCCGGCTTCAAATTCTTCAACCATGTAGGGTGCGGTTCCGATCGGAATATTCTCAAGCCCGGATTGCGTGAAATCGAACCCGTCCCATTGTGACTTTTTCAGGATCGGGCGAAGCCCCATCAGCAGGGCAAGTTCACGATCTTCAACATTGAACGTGAACCTTACAGTACGTTCACCAACCACCTCTGTGCTGGCGACTTTAGCCCACGCCCCGTGATAGCGCGGATGCCCAACCGTACCGAGTGTTTCGTATGACCATATGACGTCATCCAGCGTGACTGGGCTGCCATCTGAGAATCGTGCCTCTTTGCGCAGCGTGAATTCCACCCATTCCCGATTCGGTCCTGTCTCTACCGATTCGGCTAAAAGGCCGTACAGCGTGAAGGGTTCATCCCAGCTTCGGCCCATCAAACTTTCATAAGTCAGGAACTGTAGTTGCCAGGGAACAGTGCCTTTCAGGATGAAAGGATTGAGCGAATCAAAGCCACCAGATTCGCCAACAACGATGCGCCCCCCCTTTGGTGCATCGGGGTTCGCATAGGGCAGAGACACAAAATCAGGTGGTAAGGCCGGTTCGCCATACATAGCTATGCCATGACGCGGTTCAGCCAGTCCGATTCCTGCGCTGCAGAACATAACAATTGCAGTCCCAAGGCATCGACACACACGGAAATTAATTGATCTCATTTTGGCAACAATCCTTGGGTTCCCTTGTTTGACTAGCGCTGACGCTACCTATGCTTTGCAGTCAATTCAAACTTTTAGCTTGGCCAGTGGCGGTAGATTGCGTATAAGAGAGTCACTGCTCGATAGGTTTCTTGCCTGTATGAAACCTGCCTCAATAACTTAACGCCAGCTTCGTGCTGGCGTTTTTTTTGTCTGTGATGACCACTAGCTGTAGATTTTGCAGGTGCAGCAATTATAGTCTCGCCGAATATCAGAAAGAGGGGTCGTCATGTCACTAACAGGAAAAACAGCGGTTATCACCGGATCCAACTCCGGCATTGGTTTGGGCGTTGCTGTGGAATTGGCCAAAGCCGGGGCAGATATTGTTCTGAACTCGTTCACTGATCGGGATGAAGATCACGCACTGGCCAAAAGCATCGCCAGAACGCATGGAATCAATGCACGCTACATCAAGGCAGATATGTCCCAAGCGGACGACTGCCGCAACCTGATAAAGCAGGCTGGCAAGTGCGACATCCTGATTAACAATGCGGGCATTCAGCATGTCTGTCCGATTGATGAATTTCCCACCGACAAATGGGATGCAATCATCGCGATCAATATGAACTCTGCGTTCCACACCACTGCTGTTGCGCTACCCATGATGCGAAATGCTGGCTGGGGCAGGGTGGTCAACATCGCCTCGGCGCATGGCCTGACCGCGTCTCCCTTTAAAGCAGCCTATGTCGCAGCCAAACACGGGGTGGTCGGGATGACAAAAACGGTTGCTCTGGAAACCGCTGAACAGCCGATCACAGCAAATGCGATTTGCCCCGGCTATGTTTTGACACCGCTCGTTGAGGCCCAAATTCCCGATACAATGCGGGAGTACGACATGAGCCGGGAAGACGTGATCAAGAATGTTATGCTGACACGCCAACCGTCCAAAGAATTCGCAACGGTTGAGCAGATCGGCGGAACCGTTGTCTTCCTCTGTTCTGACGCGGCAGCGCAGATAACCGGAACAACCATCAGCGTGGATGGTGGCTGGACAGCGTTGTAAGAGACCTGCATTCCGAATGCGTTGTGGCGGCTAAACCGATCTGACGGACGTTGCCGCAACGCCTTTGGTATTATGACTCTGCAGTGGCAGCTGTTTTATCTTTCTTGATCGCCACTGGGCGGGTTGGATCTTTTCCATTCGGGTAGACCAATCCGGCGGAGATCACCAGTTTTGCGGCATCCTCCACGGTCATATCCAATTCAATGATGTCGGATTTGGGAACGAAAAGTAAAAAGCCTGATGTCGGGTTCGGGGTCGTTGGTAGAAAGACCGAGCTGAGATGACCATCAATTGGAATCTTCTTATCTACTTCGCCCTTTGCATCTGTAGAAATAAATGCAATCGCCCAAATCCCCTTGCGTGGATATTCAACAAGACAGGCTTTTTCGAAACTTGATTCCGCCTGGGAAAAAACCGTTTCGGCGATCTGTTTCAGACCATTGTAGACAGAGCGGACAACTGGCATCCGGTCAACCAGGCTTTCCCCCCAGTTGATCAACGAACGTCCCATAAGGCCTTTGGCCATCCAACCGACAATCACGGTGAAGATCAAAAATATGATCACCCCAAGGCCACGCAGATTGATGCCAATGTATTGTTCGGGGCGCAGATCGGATGGCACCAACGGCAACACCCAACTGTCCATCCAGCCTGTGACAGTCCACATCAACCAAATCGTCAGACCGATTGGCGCGATCACAACGAGTCCCGTCAGAAAGCTTGCCCGAAAACCCGACAACAAACGGCGAGGGCGGCGTTCCGGAACATGTGGCTCGTCTTGGTTCATTCAAAGTGTCCTGTTATCAACGCAGGGAATTTAGGTCTTTCTGCGCTTTCGTACAATAAGCACAAGTCCTTCGACGCCGTTTTTAATCATTTAAAGCAAAAGCGCAGGCAACTTTGCTCGCAAATCGTGCATTGTTCAAGACCAGTGCAATGTTTGCGCTAAGCGACTGACCATTGGTGAGCTCAAATATTCTGTCGAGCAGGAAGGGTGTAACAGCTTTCGCAGTGACACCCTGTTGCTCGGCCTCTTTCAATGCCTGATTGATGAGTGGTTCCAATAGGTCCTTCGATATCTCGGCGGCTTGCGGGATCGGGTTTGCAATCAACTGCCCTCCGTGAAGGCCCATTGCTCTTCGCATTTTATGCGCTGCCGCAATCTCAGAAGGGCTGTCCATCCGCAACGGTGCCGGAAGCCCGGAACTGCGCGACCAGAAAGCTGGAAATTCATCTTGCCCGACACAGATCACCGGCACGCCAAGCGTTTCCAGAACTTCAAGTGTTTTTGGTAAATCAAGGATGGCCTTCGCACCTGCGGCCACGACGGTTACCGGGGTTTCCGATAGTTCGCGCAGGTCCGCCGAAATATCAAAACTGTCTTCTGCACTCCTGTGCACCCCGCCGATCCCGCCAGTTGCAAAAACATTGATGCCAGTAAGATGCGCGCTGATCATCGTTGCTGCAACAGTCGTCGCCCCAGTGCCACCTGTTGCAATGCAGGCCGCAATATCCGCACGAGACAGTTTGGCGACATCTCTCGCCTGACCTAATGCTTCCAGTTCAGCGTCGCTTAGCCCGATGTGGAGCTTTCCTTTGATCACAGCGATGGTCGCTGGCACCGCACCGTTTTCACGAACGCAGGCTTCAACCTTTCGCGCAGTTTCAACATTTTGGGGGTAGGGCATGCCATGCGTGATTATCGTGCTCTCGAGCGCGACAATCGGGTCACCATTGGCGCGTGCTTTACGAACTTCGGGTGCATAGACAAGGGGGAGCGTCATAAGGGTGTTTCTCCGGACACATAGTGAGCTGCAGCAGTAAGTGCGCTCTCAAGGGCTGTCGTGCCCGTTTCACCACGGTGCTCCGCCGCGATATGGGCCGCCATAAAGGTGTCTCCGGCGCCGGTCACGCGACTGACCATGACTTCCGGTGGCAGTGCCGTCAAAAGCGTTTCCTTGTCTCCCAGTGCAGCCATATTGCCACCATCACTCACCATCGCGCGAAATGCGCCGCGTTTCACCAGTGCCAATGCGGCCTCAGCGGTACTTCCAAAGTCGCGCTGGCACAGGTATCCTGCTTCTTCAAGATTGACGTAAAATGTTGCACGAGGATGCTTCAGCAACGGGTTCAATCGCTCTGCCTTGCCGGGGGACGCTGGTGCGACCCGCAGGTCTGCAGCAGCAAACAGCGGGCTTTGGGAAATGTCCTCAAGCAATGTTTCGGTCAGATTGCCATCAAGCGCGACAAGCCCCGGATATGGGGACTGAACGTTGCCGAGTGTTCCATCCGCGAGTGGACGCAGAATTTTGTCGCCTGCAGCTTCCAGCGAATGAGCGTCCGCGATCGCCGCGATCAGACCATTCGCACCTTCGACCGCCATGTAGATATCTGTGGGCAAATCATCAGAAAGATAGATATGGTCAGTGATCATGCCCATTCGTGTTGCGGCAGCCAGCAGTTCCTGACCTTCTTCGTCTTTTCCGATTGCCGTAAGCAATGCGGGCACCAGATCGAACCGGGTCAGCGTCATTGCGATATTCATCGCAACACCACCGGGAATCCGCGTGATACGACCCGGAACGTCCGCCCCAAGACGCATCGGGCTTGCGGAACGGCCAATTACATCCCAAAGAACGGAGCCAATACAAAGGATTTTCGGTATTTTTGTCATTCAGGGCTTCAACGGGTAGCGATCAGACTCTTCAAAGGCATCCATAACGAGCGTTCCGGCCTTTATTTCTGCTCCGTGCACCGCACCGGATGGGATATTGTAACTGTCACCCGGCGTGTATGTTTTGGTTTCACCGTCAATGGTCAGCTTTACAGATCCTTCGATCACAGTTCCCCATTGCCCAAGATGTGAATGCGGCGGAAGAACAAAATCTTTGTGAAAACGGAAGAAAACGACAAGACCCGCATCCGAGCGAATAGCTTTTGTGCTGACTATATCCTCTGGAAAGGGAATCTCCAGACTCGGAAATTTCTGGATGAATTCAGGTAGTTGCATTTAGGGACCTCCGCAAATTTGGCCGGAGCCTAGCATATGGGTCGGCGAGCGCATCTGTTTTCTAACTCTTTCAGTCTTGCAATCACTGAAACCTTGGTTTAAAGCGCGGCTACTTAAATCCGCAGGTGGGGTTTGGGCCTAATGGGGAGAAATCCCAAAAGGTCCGCCGGTTGGGCGAATGCCCTTTTACCCCCACCGTGGCACAAACCGGAAAAGGAAATGGAATGGCGCTTCCCGATTTCACGATGCGTCAGCTTTTGGAAGCTGGCGTACACTTTGGTCACCAGACACAACGCTGGAATCCCCGTATGGGCGAATTCATCTATGGTGCCCGTAATGGTATTCATATTCTCGACCTGACTCAGACTGTTCCAATGCTGGACGCCGCTCTGAATGCTGTACGCGAAACTGTCGCAAAAGGCGGCCGTGTTCTTTTTGTTGGCACCAAGCGTCAGGCACAGACCCCGATTGCCGAAGCCGCAGAAAAATGCGCGCAATACTACATGAACCACCGCTGGCTGGGCGGCACGCTCACCAACTGGAAAACGGTTTCCAACTCTATCAGCCGCCTGAAAGCGATTGACGAAAAGATGGAAAGCGGTGCGGAAGGCATGACCAAGAAAGAACGTCTTGGCATGGAGCGCGAGCAAACAAAACTGCAAGCGTCACTTGGTGGTATCCGCGAAATGGGCGGTGTACCTGACCTTTTGTTTGTTATCGACGTTAACAAAGAAGATCTGGCAATCGCCGAAGCCAATAAACTGGGTATCCCGGTTGTTGCTATTGTCGACTCCAACTGTTCGCCTTCGGGGATTGACTACATCATTCCCGGCAACGACGACGCCGCCCGCGCTATTTCGCTTTACTGCGATCTGGTCGCGCGTGCAGCGCTTGACGGAATGAGCGCTCAGCTTGGCGCCGCTGGCGTTGATTTGGGTGAAATGGAAGCTGCGCTTGACGAACCTGTGGTTGCTGAAGAAGCACCAGCAGAAGAGAAACCGGCTGAAGCAGCTGCAGAAGAGACGCCGGCTGAAGCACCAGCAGAAAAAGCCGCAGTCGAAAGCTGATCAAACAAGAACTAATTTTGGTTGCGGGCTATAGCCGGTCTGCAACCAGTTGCTTACAAAAATTAGGAGAGCCGATATGGCAATCACCGCAGCACTGGTGAAAGAACTGCGCGACTCGACCGGCGCAGGCATGATGGACGCTAAAAAAGCGTTGACCGAAACAGATGGCGATATGGAAGCCGCAGTTGACTGGCTGCGCACCAAAGGCCTTGCGAAAGCCGCAAAAAAATCCGGGCGGATCGCTGCCGAGGGTCTTGTTGCTGTTGCAGTCGATGGGGGCAGGGGTGTCGCGGTTGAAGTGAACTCTGAAACCGACTTCGTTGCGAAAAATGCGGAATTTCAGGAAATGGTTAAATCCATTTCACAGGCCGCTCTGGGTGCAAGCGATGTAGACGCTCTTAGAACAACCGACCTTGGTGGAAAATCTGTTGAAGCGACGATCACAGACAAGATCGCAACCATTGGCGAAAACATGTCGCTGCGTCGCATGTCTGCAATCGAAGGTGACAGTGTTGTGTCCTATATCCACAACCAGGCAGCCGACGGCATGGGTAAAATTGCTGTGCTGGTTGCATTGAAGGGCGTTGACAATGGCATTGGCCGGCAGATTGCGATGCATGTTGCCGCAGCAAACCCGGCGTCACTTTCCGAAGCCGATATTGACCCGGCACTGGTTGAGCGCGAGAAATCTGTTCTGACCGAGCAGGCACGTGAATCTGGCAAACCCGATGCAGTTATCGAAAAGATGATTGTTGGCCGGATGAAGAAATTCTTCTCTGAAGTGACGCTTCTTGGTCAGGCGTTTGTCGTGAACCCTGATCTGACAGTTGGCGACGCCGCGAAAGAGGCTGGCGTTGAAATTCTCTCGTTCGTCCGCATGGAATTGGGCGAAGGCATCGAGAAAAAAGAAGAAGACTTTGCTGCAGAAGTTGCGAAAGCAGTACAAGGCTAAGGCATCTTCAAATACGAAAAAGAAACGGTGCGGTTTTTTCAGGCCGCACCGTTTTTACTTTCCGCCAATACTGGGGATAACAGCGGTTGCACATAAAGTTGCCGACCAAGTTTGACTAAAATTGCCCACCTTGGCCGACGTTCCGGTTTCCCGGTCAGATCAGGCCAATCTGCAATATTCAAAACAGCCTTCACCAAAGTTCCCAGGCTAATTGCCACCACTCACGGAACAGACACTATTTTGCAGGTTTACGTTAGGTAAAGAAAGTATGGTATTCCATACCCTTAGATTGACCTTAACGTTAATTAAACGTCGAACCTAAAAATCTGATTTTGAAAGGATGCTTTCAAAACGGCTTGCGCGGTTGTTTCGACATCAAGCGCCAAACGCGCAAGCCGAAGATGTTTTTCTACCGTTGCTGGCGTCAGCTCCAGAATGCAGGCAATATCCTGTGTCGTTTTCCCGTCACCGACCCATTCAAGCACTTGGCGTTGCCTCTTTGTCATGTCGGGCCGCTGGCCGGAGTAGGGGAAGGTGATAATCTTAAGATGAGCAACATTGTTTATCAGAATTATTTCATTTCCGTGCCGCTTCCATATCTCATCAGTTTCTATTTGAGACAGGCCAGCCCGCGCGGTCAACGCAATAGCCCCCTTGGTTCGCTGAGAAACGCTCTTGAAGCTTATTGAGTAGCCCGCGACAACGCCCATTGATCTGTTGAATTCACAAACTTTCAACTCTGTTGGCGACAGCTCTCCATTTTTTTGTTTTTCATCGATCCAGCTCCAGCTGCACGCCCCTTCATTTTCGATCGACCAACGCACCATTGGGGCGCAGGCGTACATATTCTCTCCAAGGAAAGGGTCAATATAATCAGAGCTATGATTGGTTAGAATTAGAAAATCCTTCGGGTCACCAAAGGACTCGGACGTGCAATAGCGGGTAAACCCATAAAGCAAACGGTCAAACCCGTATTCAGCCATTTTTTTTGTGTGGAGTCCCCAGACCTCTTCAACAGAATCCGATTCTGTCAGTTCTTCCAGGTATTCCTCAACAGCTGTCATTATGCTTTTTCACCCAGGAAGGTCACCATGCCATCAATCGCCAGCAAATATCCTGCGGGGCCCAGGCCGCAGATCTGCCCAATCGCAACCGGAGCAATGTAAGATTTGTGTCTGAAAGATTCTCGTGCGTGAATGTTTGAAAGATGAAGTTCCAGAACGGGCACATCCGCAGACGAGATCGCATCCATCAGCGCGACAGATGTGTGTGTGTAAGCACCTGCATTCAGGATTATACCATCAATCTTTCCGCGTGCATTCTGGATCGTGTCAACCAGAACACCTTCATGATTGCTTTGCTCAAACGTCAATTCAATGCCAAGAGCATTCGCTTTGTCCTGACACTGTTTTTCAATCTCTGCCAAGGTGGTTGCACCGTAAACCTCGGGCTGACGCGTACCAAGCAAGTTGAGGTTGGGACCATTTAATATAAGAAGAGATGTCATCAGCTAATCCTTGTTGTTCACGGTCTTCCTAACCATTCCATTCGTGATCTGTCGAGATCAGCCGAAAGGATAGGTGGGTCAAACGGTAATTTTGATACAATCTGGCGCATCTGAACACTTTGGCTTTCTTACATTTACCTTTTAGTTACCGCGTCTTCTCATCTTTAATTAATGTTTGTTTCCTTAGTTGGCATCTTAATAACATAATACCTATTATGCGTTTATAGTGTTGTCCGTTCCCTAAATAGCCTATGGGATATGAAATTAATTTCTTTCACGTTTTCGTGATAACCAAAATCAAATTTCGATCGCTCAAACTTTTTAAGGAACTTCAGGCAGCGCTTCGCTGTGTCACTCTGCTCTCCAAAACAAACGTGACAGCAGAGGAAAAGTTCCATCGGATCGTCGAAGACGGTTTATGTATCGGTTGCGGCCATTGCCAATCGGTTGCATCGCCAGAAAAATCCGCGTCTCAAAAGCCAAAAATGGTGAATTGCGACCCCGCGTTGTTGCCCCCGTTGACCGTTGATGATGTCGAACGCATTTATGCCACCTGCCCCGGCACCCGTGTAGAAGTCTTGCCCGTCGACGAGATTAACAAAGCAGCGCACTATGATCTGGCCTGGGGGCCGCACCACCGTTTGGTATTGGGTTGGGCCGCAAAGCCTGAAGTGCGCCATGAGGAATCAACAGGCGGTGTTTTGACCGCTCTTGGCCAATACCTGCTCCGCTCTGAACGTGTTAAATTCATCCTGCATGTAAAAGCCTTTGAACCGGGTGGTATTGGTGACGGCCCCGACATTGCCGCCGCAGACACATGGCCCAACGCGCTTCCGGACAGAGAAGCACCACTGACAGACCCCGGAACGAATTCGCTTATCGTGCGAACGTTAGCAGGAATGGAGATTTTGGATGCCGTTCACCAAAAAGCAGTTTGTCAAAGCCAGATATGACGGCTTGCAGGATGCCGGTATGCTGACACCAAAAACCGTCAATCTACGCATTGAAGAACTAATCGACGCAAATGGCCCGGAAAAAATTCTGAACAAAGACAAGGAACATTTGAACGCGGGTCAACCGGAAAGTAGAAAGAGCCACGGAGTTGAAACTTGAAACTGTAAATTGCATTGCGACGTATCCCCACTAATATGCAGCCATGAACGAACCTCACCCCTCTCGCCGCCCACGCCCCGAACGCATCACCGGCCCACGGCATCTGTTTGCAGCCGCTGGGTTTTCGATAGCCGGTCTTCGGCGGCTTTGGGCCGAAACGGCATTTCGTCATCAATTGCTGGCATTCTGTGCTGTGATCGGTGTATTGACGCTTTTGGAAGCGTCGATGGGCGACTATGTGACCGCTTTCATTCTTTTTATGGTCTTGGTTGCGGTAGAAGCACTCAACACCGCCATAGAATGCATCGTTGATCATATCTCGCCCGACTGGGCAGAGTTTGCACGCGATGCTAAAGACCTCGGGTCGCTGGCCGTGTTGTGTATTATGCTGTGTTACGGGGCTTTTCTGGTCAGCGTGGCGCACACCTATTTTCTGACCGCTCACTAACACTAACAGGGGTTAAGCCTGAATGAACATGTTAAAGATTGTTGCCGTTCCGATGCACAAGGAAGGCCGCAAATTTGTAGCAGTCTTTGCAATTATCGCCCTGCTGCTGGCATTGATCTGGGAGCCGCTTTTCTGGATTGGCGCCGGTCTGACCGTATGGTGCTATTATTTCTTCCGTGATCCAGAGCGTTCGGTCCCGCAGCAAGACGGCCTGATCCTCTCGCCTGCGGATGGTGTGGTATCGCTGATCTCCACTCTGCCCGCCCCGCCTGAACTTGGCCTAGGAGATGAACCACGCGTGCGCGTTTCAGTTTTCATGAATGTGTTCAATTGCCACGTGAATCGCGCGCCTTTTGACGGCAAGGTGACCAAGATTGTCTATCACAAAGGAAAGTTCGTGAACGCGTCGCTGGACAAAGCAAGCGAGCATAATGAGCGTAACGGTCTGGCCCTTGAAACCACAAATGGTGCGAGCATCGGAGTCGTGCAGATCGCAGGGTTGGTGGCACGTCGGATCGTCTGTTTTGTTCAGGAAGGCGAACAACTGCGCGCTGGCGAAAGATTTGGCCTGATCCGGTTTGGCAGCCGCCTCGATGTGTATCTGCCACCAGAAATTCAACCCTTGGTCAGCGTAGGTCAGACTGCTGTCGCCGGTGAGACGATACTAGCTGATCTGGCTCATACCGGTTCGGCTATGACAGGGCGGTCGATATGAGCGCGTCAGGGCCCAAAAACAAACGCACCCCATTTCGCAAGTTCATCCCGAATTTGGTGACAATTTTTGCGATGTGTGCGGGCCTGACTGCAATTCGGGTTGGCCTGGATGGGCACTATAAGACTGCGCTTTACCTTATTGTTCTGGCGATGTTTTTAGATGCCGCAGATGGAAAAATCGCGCGCTATCTGAAAAGCGAAAGCCAATTTGGCGCAGAACTTGATACGCTTGCGGATTTTCTGAATTTCGGAGTTGTGCCAGCAATCCTGCTTTATCGCGTATTTTTCGCAGGGACCGAATACGCCAGTATCGGGTGGCTCGCCGTGCTCTTATTATGTGTTTGCTGCGCGTTACGCCTTGCGCGCTTTAACGTTGCACTTGATGATAGCGCCGCTTCGGTCGCAAAAGACAAATACTTTGTCGGGGTACCCGCCCCTGCCCTTGCCTGTCTTGCGCTGATGCCCTTGTTCCTTTTGTTCCAGGGTTGGACGACGATCGGAGAGCACGCTTATCTGCTGGTCGGATATACTATCTTCACAGGTTACCTTGCGATCAGCACTTTGCCGACCTTTTCGCTCAAACATCTTGCGATCAACGCAAACTGGCAAGTCCCGGTGATGATCTTTGCTGTCATCCTGATCGTGAGTCTAACCGTCTACCCCTGGCGCACGCTTGCGATCGCGAACATGCTGTACCTGTTTTCTCTTCCGGTTTCATTCTGGATGAACAAAAAGGGCACGGCACCCTGACAAAAATGTGCGTTTGGTCGCGAACACGACATTTTCGTCTTAAAACGGCATTCTTCTGAGGTTGCGTTTTGCCGATACTAAAAGAAAGCGATCTGACCAAATTTGGCGAGG
>Ga0316204_10003790_pt1 | contig 29087 bp, 29 predicted proteins | sample 6monrhotite_MG_2_FD_205661 | JGI IMG/M metagenome (GOLD analysis project Ga0316204, IMG submission 205661) | Microbial mat bacterial communities from mineral coupon in-situ incubated in ocean water Damariscotta River, Maine, United States -... | ecosystem: Environmental > Aquatic > Marine >...
ACGAGTTTGCTCATGAAGGTAATCTAGATTGACTCTTTCGTCATTTGTGAGATTAATTTTTGCCATAGGCTAAGTCTGATCTTCTTAACATCAAAAATCAAGCATCTTCATTGATCACGGGTATATACCGTCCGCTTTTGAAAGTGTTTTAACAAAGACATCCTGCAGGATATCTTCAGCCTCACTAGGATCAGAAACACGCGTTCGAATAAACAACAAGAGCTTTGAGGAATATTGTTGCCAGATATTTTCTAGTAGATTCATTTCTAAATTCATAGAGTGAGGCATATTAATTTAAAACACCAGCTTTACTTAAATGTTCTTTCACCAAGCTTTTTCTTTTTCTCATTATGTCTCGAAACTGAGTCCCTTCGATATTCAAAGCAAAATAGTGTACACCTTCTTTATTTTCCACAAAGCCCACATACCATCCAAGGACTTGCCCTTTTTGTAAGTGCCCTCCGCCAGTTTTTGCATATAACTTATAGCTTTCAGTTTCTTCAACCAACATAATTTCTTTTAACAAAGCACTGGCTCTTCTGGAAACAGGGAGCTGTTTTTCGTTGAACTTTTGTAGAAAGCTAACCTGTTCTTTAGCTGAAATTTTAAGACTGCCATTTAACCAAAAAGCGTCAATTCCAGATGAAATATTTCGATTGCCATAATTAAACTTATCCAAATATTTTTGCATCTTTTGATTACTAATTTCTGATGCTATTTCTTGGTATATAGGTACCGCAGAATATTTAAATGCTTCACTTAAACAGAGAGGCTTTTCATACCACCTCTTTAGCCACCAGCTTTGTATTGGATACTTAGTTAAATCAAACGTAAGCGATTGTTCTAAGTCTTTAACAACTCCTAAATCCAGCGCAATTAAAGAATTCGCTATTTTAAAGGTTGACCAAGGTGTCATTGGTTGTTCTGATCTTTCTTCATTGACGAGCTCATATTCACCAGAAGATTCGCTTTTAAGAACAAAAGTGTATTGTTCACTATCGAATGATTGTCGTTTTATCTGTTCCGCATTTAAATAAAACGGAAGGCATAAAATTAATAATATGATTTTCTTCATCTATGAAATTCTTTTAAGTTGTTGTTCGTTATTTATAACTTAAGGCCACTCTTATAGATTGGTGGTAACTCAAAACCACTCGTAGCTGACTCAATTATTTTACAATCTTCAAGTAATATCTCATCATACCAACGCTTACCAACCACTTGAATTCCAACGGGTAAACCATCAAATATACCAACAGGTAATGATACAACAGGACTTCCTGTCAATGAAAATGGAACCGTCATACTAACGCTTCCCTCAAGATACGACATTGCATAGCCATCTACTAGAATCTTTGGCGGTTTTTTAAATTTTCCAGACTTTTTATGGGGAGGAGCAACACTTGGAGTAACAGGGCAAATCCAAACATCCCACTCTTCAAAAAACTGCTCCATCTGAGAAATAAGCCGTTCTCTTATATTCAGAGCATCATTATATCGCTTCAAATCAAAAGACATTCCCATCGCAACAGAGCGGAGAAGTGGTTGAGATTTTGGTAACAAACCTCTAATCAGTGACAAAGGAAATCGTTCTATAGTAGGCATGCCTAAGCCAACCTCAGCCCCCATAATAATGCCATAGGCATACCACGCCGCTTCGAAATCAAAACCTTCAGGAAAACAGCGTTGAACTTCTATTCCTGCATTAGTCAACTTTTGAACTGTAGAGTTTAAGCCTGCTTTTGTACGACTGCAGATGGGTACTCCGCCAAAATCATCCCACCATGCAACACGTAAAGGCTCGCTCTTTTTGAGATTCATTATATGCGGCGATACTGGGGGAACTTCACAATCAATTCCATCTGGCCCAGCCATCACATCCAGCCCTAAACGAAGGTCATCAACACATCGAGCAAGCACCCCAAATGACAGCATGTGGCGTACTGAGCGATCAACACCTGGGAGATGCGGAATATGCCCTGTTCGAGGAATACGATTTTCAGTCGCTTTTAAACCGGCAACACCACAATAAGCCGCTGGAATACGGATTGAGCCTGCAAGGTCGCTGCCAATGTCCAAAAAAGAAAAGCCCATGGCCACAGCGGCTGCACTGCCACCAGAACTTCCGCCGCTGGTAAGCTTAAGGTTCCATGGGTTATTCGTGCGACCGAACAATGGACTCCAACACTGAATATCACCTGCAAGTTGTGGCAAATTTGTTTTCCCAAGAACAATAGCGCCAGCTTCTTTTAACCGCTTAACCACCGTTGCATCCTTTGTTGGAACATGATCTTTAAGCGGGGGATGACTACTGGTCGTTTTTATCCCTTTCGTTTCAAATGCATCTTTAATGGATATTGGAACACCAAATAATGGTGGCAAATCTTTTTCTTGATTCGCTATACGAAAATCCATCTCTATTGCAGTATTTATGGCATTTTCTTTGTCTAGTGTAACGATTGCATTTATTGTGGGATTATGGCGATCAATTTGATCCAAGCAACTCAGCACTGTATCGAGTACCGTTACTTTTCTTTCATAAATAGCTTGAGTTAATGTTTTGCTAGAAAGACACTTCATCTTCAGGAAAAATTTACTGTTTTATTACTCAAAATTAATGCCATTAAAAAACTAAATGAGGCGATACCAAGAAAAACTACCGGCACGATAAAGAAGTAGTTTATTGATATTGCTAATGCGATAAGTGACATGACCAGATTGATAAATATCAGACTTTTTGGGGGAGTTTTAATCACTTTTATAAAAGATAGATTCATCAACCCATAACCCATTAGCAAGAACCCCATCATAAGACTAAAGCCTTCATGAAAAAGATATAAGTTTGACTCTGTACCTGCCATTGAGATAGAAAAATTTTGCATCTCCTGAATGATTTTGGCTCTTTCAGGCGTAACAGGAGTGGTCAATGAAGTAGCTAAATGTCCGAGTCCAACCAAAATATATGACCAACACCCTATCTTGTAAATTATCAATCGTGATTTCACCAATATTTCCCTTATTAATTAATGTAGGCTTGCGTATGTAAGTATTGTACGATACCGTACATAATGTCAAGCCGACTAAGGAATATCGAATGCCAAAAAGTATCGCAACAAAAGAAGACTGGCTAGACCTTGGTTTAAAGCTATTTATCGAAAAGGGCGAACCTGCTCTGGTTGTCGAAAAAATGGCTAAATCGCTTAAGATAAGTAAAACAAGCTACTACTGGCACTTTAAAGATCGAAATAATTTTTTGGTTGAGCTAGCCAAACATTGGGCAATAAAAGGGACTAAAACTTATATTGAATCGTCTAAAAAATATAAATCTGATAAAGACAAATTGTTCCGCTTGACTAAAGATGTGTTTATACAGGGCCATAATCTGAACGCAATACGCTTTTGGCGAGATATCTCTAATAAAGATAAAAACATAGAGCTAATAGTCAGAAAAATTGAAAAACAAAGGCTCGGATATCTTCAGACATTGTTAACTTCAGAATTTGGCAGCAACGAAGCAGAAAACCGTGCAGACATGCTTTACCACTATTTTTTGGGTTGGAGTGAGCGACATCGAAGCACCAACATTGATGAAAACGAATTTGATATAATCTGGAAAAATATTATTGAGCCAATGGTTAAGAAAGAAAGTAGCTAGCTACTAATCAAAACCAAACGAGCCTTATCGCAATCAAAATACAGCCCATTCCCCAATCAATAACATGCCCATACTCTTGATACCATTCAAGAGTAACTTTTATGGAAAATCTCTAGGTCAAAAAACTAAACAAGTATCTACATACTCACCGTTCTTTCTCACTAATTATTTTGCTTACTCTTTAACAAAATAATACCGATCCATATAAACCAAAGAATTTGCCCTAACCCAAAAACAATAGTTAGGTCTTCAAGAGCAGGGACAACCGTGGCGATACCTGCAATGCCAACTACCAAACCTAGGTAATTTAATATTTTAGGAAATTCTCCTGATCGCAAAGCAGCCCAACTTATCATAAGAGTCCATAAGCCTCCTACAGTTTCAATACCGCCACCTAACCCTTGAAAAACAATTCCAATGACCAACCAGACTGACGCAGCTTGAGCCGGATCTTTGTCATAAAGCCCAATAACTGTATCCATACCAATAATGTAAACCATACCCGCAACAATAACGATACCTGCCCAAATAAATCCAAAGACAGCTGAGGTCTGCATCATTGCCGGTGAATCAACCTTTAACCGCTCATAAAGTGCTTGCACTAAGACAACCAAAATAAAGCCAGCGACCACATAAATTAATAATATTGTTATAAAATTAATGATTTGGTTATCCGCAAGAAAAGCGACTCTTTCAACAGGTTCTAATGGAACACCAGGGTTTAGAATAACTAAAAATACAGCGAATCCCACAAGATATATAGTCGCCATTCCCAGTGAGGCGATTCCGCCCATCTTTTGTAAATTATTCATGATCTATTTCCTTTAATTTGAATGAGGATCGACATCATTTTGATGACTCTTCGAGGTTTAATTTTTAAAAACAAAACGCCGCCACAAGGCTAAATGAAAGCTGTAGTTTTTTTTAGTCTAGTTACTCGCATAATTTTATTTAGCTCAGCAGCCGTTTCTGTTTTCTTCTCTATTGTGCCTTCTAGCTGAGTGTTTGTATTTGTTTTTGTATTTCTATTTGTAAGAATTTAGCATAGATGTTAATAAAATAAGGCAATTATAACCGCAACCACCACTAACACTGCAAAAGTTACTCACAATATCCTTGCTGATTTTGATGATTCAAAAACGGGGCGCAACACGTTATCGTTATCGTCTTTCTATAAAACCAACCTTGCTGCAATCAAAACCAAAACACACCCCATTCCCCAATCAATAAAATGCCCATGCTCTTGATACCAATTAAGAATCACTTTTCTAGAAAACCCCCATGCCAGCAGGCTAAACCAAAGTGCAGCATAAACACAAATCCATACACCATATAAAATTTGAATACCGATCGAAGTAGATGAGCTCACTGTAGTAGTAAAAATAGCAACAAAGAAAAGAGTTACTTTTGGGTTAAGCAGGTTAACAACAAAACCTTGCTTAATTGCTTGAGACCTTGTCATTTCAAGGTGAGGTTGCTCTTCAGGAAGATCACTTTTGATTTTTCTTGATTGAAAACTTTTGAAAGCAAGCCAAAGAAGATAACTTGCTCCAAGGTATTTAATAGTTGTAAAAATAAGATCCGACTTAGCTAAAACAAACGCCACGCCGAATAAAGTATAAGTTATATGAACAACTAAACCTAAACCAATACCGATAGCAGTTGCAACACCAATACTTTTTCCACAGCGCAAAGTATTTCTAACGACAACAGCAAAATCCGCACCAGGGCTTGCAACAGCAAAAGCATTCACTGTTGCTAATAATAAGAATTCACTAATCAATAGTTATTCCAGTAGATAGATTAACCTTTTGCTTCGATCTTAGCCCAACTATCACGCAAAGTAACAGTACGATTAAAAACTAAGTTATTGCTGCTATGCTCTTTTTGATCGGCACAGAAATAACCTTCTCGCTCAAACTGAAAAACATCTTCTGGCTTAGCGTCAGCTAATGATAATTCAACTCTTGCATTATCAACAACTTCTAAACAATCAGGATTAATGGCTTCTAAAAAATCTTCTTGTGATGCAGGGTTAGGTACATTAAATAAACGATCATACAAATGAACTGTTGCAGTCTTAGAATGAGATTCCGAAACCCAATGAATGACGCCTTTAGGTTTATAACCTTCAGGATTTTTTCCTAAGGTATTTTCATCGTAACTACACAAGAGTTCAATAATATTTCCTTGCTCATCAGTCACCATATCATTACAAGTAATCACGTAAGCATTTCTTAATCGAACGGCTTTGCCTAAAACGAGTCGTTTGTATTTTTTATTGGCACTTTCTCTAAAATCATCTTGGTCGATAAATAAGGTTTTACTAAAGAAAATCTTACGTGTCCCCATCTCTTCTTTTTGAGGATGACGCGGTGCATCGATTTCTTCAACTTTATCTTGCGGATAATTAGTAATGGTGACTTTTAACGGTTTTAAAACTGCCATTGCTCTTGGCGCGTTCTCACCCAGATCTTCACGCACACTATTTTCTAGTAAACTCATTTCAACCGTATGAACTTTTTTAGTCACCCCAGTTCGAGTTACAAAATCTTTAATGGCCGCAGGTGAATAACCTCGACGACGCATCCCTGAAATGGTTGGCATTCTTGGGTCGTCCCAGCCATCAACAATTCCCTCAGTGACTAGCTGATTTAGTTTTCGTTTACTAGTAATAGTATGTTCTAAATTCAGTCGTGAAAACTCAATCTGTTGTGGATGACAATCAATGCTGATGTTATCCAAAAACCAATCATAAAGTGGACGATGATCTGCAAATTCTAACGTACAAAGCGAGTGTGTAACCCCTTCAATCGCATCCGAAATTCCATGAGTAAAATCATAAGTCGGGTAGATACACCATTTGTCACCGGTTCGAATATGATGCGCTTTTTTGATACGATAAATAACCGGATCACGCATATTGATATTCGGTGATGACATATCAATTTTAGCGCGTAATGCAAGCGTACCATCCTCATACTCGCCAGCTTTCATTTTCCTAAATAGTGCAAGATTTTCTGCAACTGAGCGATCTCGATAAGGGCTGTTTTTTCCCGGTTCCGTTAAAGTACCGCGATAGCTTCTCATCTCGTTGATATTGAGTTCACAAACATAAGCGAGACCTTTCTCAATTAATTCTTCTGCAAAACCATAGAGCTTGTCAAAATAATCGGCAGAATGACGAATTTCGCCTTGCCATTCAAAACCTAACCATTGAACATCTTTGGCGATCGCTTCCGCATACTGTGACTCTTCCTTTGCTGGATTAGTGTCATCAAATCGTAAATTACATTGGCCGTGGTAATCTTCTGCTATACCAAAATTTATACAAATTGATTTCGCGTGGCCGATATGCAAAAAACCGTTCGGCTCAGGTGGAAATCGGGTGATTACATTCGAATGCTTGCCAGATGCAAGATCTGCATCAATGATATTTCTAATAAAATTAGTAGGCTTAACAACCGGATTGTTATTTTCAGCTTCGCTCATGTTTTTCCTTTATCAATCGACAATCCCCAATTAATTTCTAATCACAGCTATAACTGGCTCAGAAACGAGGACAATAATGATTCTATCTTCAATTAGCTGATTTTACCCTAGATCGAAACAAGGACGTAGATTTTATTCTATAAAATTATGCCGTTATTAAAGCTATTGGTGGAGATCATAAGGTAAAATGACTTCAATCAGCAAACTAAGCTCTTTTTAATTTAGCAACTATGCCAACAAAATTTCATCAGCTCATTCTCGATACCGCGTATAACAATCCAAATGCGCTCGCTCTACAGCATAAAAATGAAAAACTAAGCTATCAACAACTCGCTTCAATCATTCGGCAAGCCGCATTAGGATTAGTTGACGGAGATAACCCGCTTTTACCATTGCAAAGAGTTGCCATCTATTTACCGAAACAATTTGAATCGGTCATAGCAATGTTTGCGACTACTCTCGCTGGCGGTGTGTTTGTACCAGTGAATCCTTTACTCAAACCCAAGCAAGTCAGCTATTTGTTAGTTAATAGCCAAGCGTCAGTTTTAATCACCTCTTTTACTCGATTTAAAAAATTACAAATTGAAATCCAAGATGTATCTGCTACCAATCGCATCATATTAACCAATTGCCCAGAAGAACAGTGCCCGACAGGTTGCAGTCGGTGGGAGGATTTAGTCCTCGAAACTTTCAATGAATCAACATCAAATACATGTTTTCCATCGTCTGATGCTAACAAAATGGCGGCTCTGCTTTACACTTCAGGTAGCACTGGGCGGCCTAAAGGCGTCGTTTTATCCCATACTAATCTCGTAGAAGGTGCAAAAAGCGTTGCAAGCTACTTGAACAATACTTCTGATGATAAATTACTAGCCGTACTGCCTTTTAGCTTTGATTACGGGCTCAGCCAACTCACTACTGCATTTTTAACTGGAGCTAGTGTAGTTTTACTTGAATATTTATTGCCCCGCGATGTCATCAATGCGATTGCCAAGTTCCAAATTACTGGCTTGGCAGCGGTTCCACCTTTATGGATTCAATTGGCTAGTTTAGAATGGCCAAATGAAGCCAGACAAAATTTAAGGTATTTCACTAATACCGGCGGAGCAATGCCAAAAGCAACTCTCGAACAACTTCAACAGCAATTACCTAATACCATCCCTTTTTTAATGTATGGACTTACGGAAGCATTTAGAAGTACTTATCTCGACCCAAAAGAAGTTAATAACCGTCCTAGTTCCATTGGTAAAGCCATTCCAAACGCCGAAATATTCGTGATTAACGATCATGGAGAAATATGCCTAGCAGAAGAAGAAGGCGAGTTGGTTCATAAAGGGGTTCACGTTTCCTTAGGTTATTGGCAAGCCGCAGAGAAAACCGCAGAAAAATTTAGACCTTTACCGATTAATTTACAACCGCAATTTGGTAGCGGAATCGCCGCTTGGTCTGGTGATCGGGTTAAAAAAGATCGGGATGGCTTTATTTATTTCATCGGTAGAAAAGATGATTTAATCAAAAGCTCTGGTTATCGTATTAGCCCATCAGAACTTGAAGAATTGCTTTACTCACACAGCTCCATTGATGAGGTTGCCGCATTAGGGCTTCCTCACGAAAGGCTTGGACAGGGAATATTACTAGTTATAAAACCAACTAACGAAGAAGACTTTAACCAAAAGCAATTGATTCAATTTTGTAAACAAAATCTACCCAACTACATGCAACCTCATGCGATAGAATTACTTAACTCGCTTCCTCGTAACCCCAATGGTAAAATCAATCGTACACTTTTAAGCCAAAACTATGCGAACCTATTTGAGTCGAAGCTAGATTGAAGCTAACTAATTAAGTTTGAGAAAAAACAAATGAAGCCAAAAAAGACGATTTCTCATACACCTATGAATCAATTTAAAAACCTTGACGGTGAACTTTTAGTGAATGGCGTTAAACTTTCAAAACTCAAACTAAAAGCAGGAGACAGGGCTTTTTACGCCTACGACCGCAGTGTTATCACTGAAAAAGTTACTACATTTCGTCAAACCATGCCAACTCAGCTAAAACTTCATTACGCAATGAAAGCTAATCCAATGCCTGAGTTGGTTAATTTTATGGCTAAGCAAGTCGATGGATTAGATGTTGCCAGCGGCAATGAGCTAAATGGGGCATTAAATTCAACTATCTCAAACCATCATATAAGTTTCGCAGGTCCAGGCAAACAGATCCATGAGCTAGAAAAAGCAGTCGCTAGCGGAATTACTATTAACATCGAATCATTCACTGAACTTGAACGAATTAATAATATTTGTCAGCAAACCGGAATTACCGCAAAAGTTGCCATTAGAGTTAATCCAGATTTTGAATTAAAAGCTTCCGGCATGAAAATGGGTGGCGGCGCGCAACAATTTGGAATTGATGCGGAACAGGTTCCTAAGATTGCAGAGAAAATAGACGCTTATGGCCTAGAATACCGAGGGCTTCATATTTTTACTGGATCACAGAATTTAAATGCTGACTCAATTATTCAAGCACATACCAATATTTTTGAATTAGCGACTCGTTTGCAAAGAGAATTTAAACAATCAATTCATTCACTTAATATCGGCGGTGGACTTGGTATTCCTTATTTTCCCGGCGAAAAACCACTTTCACTTCAACCGATCGGCGATGCACTTGAACCTCATTTAGAAATCTTTCAGAAAGAATTTGGCGAAACGGATATCGCAATGGAATTAGGCCGCTATTTAGTCGGGGATGGTGGTATTTATGTTGCGGAAGTTACCGATGTAAAACTTTCCCGCGGGACGACTTTTGCCATTATTAATGGCGGGCTTCATCATCATTTATCTGCATCAGGTAATTTTGGACAAGTGATACGAAAAAACTATCCTGTTTCAATTGGTAATAAATTAGGCAACTCTGAATTACAATCAATTCAAATCGTTGGTTCATTATGTACACCACTCGATTTAATGGCACACAAATATCCACTACCCAAACCAGAAATTGGTGATCTAGTGGTGATCTATCAATCAGGTGCTTATGGCTATACTGCTAGCCCAATCAACTTCCTTAGCCACTCTCATCCTCTAGAAATGTTGGTGTAGAGGTAAATAAACCGCGCTAATTGATCAATATCATTAGTAAACTGACTAAAACTAGCACCCAATAAGAAATTTGCTTAAAATAGCCAGTCGTTTTGCGTAAATGTCAGTTGAAGTAACTATAACTCGGACAAAATAAATATTATGTTTTTAAGTCGTTTTTATCAAAGTCTTGTCTCCATTCCATTGAAACTGATGGTTAGTAGTAAATTAGTGCCCGAAAACCCCATTCAAGAACTAGAAATTGACCCTAATTCTCCTATTTATTATGTTCTTCAACGTCGTTCCACTAGTAGCTTTTTGATGCTTAAAGAAAAAGCAAAACAATTAAATTTACCGGAACCAAAAATTTTAACTTCAGACGACAAAAGCGTTGAAAACGGCTCCGTTTTTTTCTTGCAAACTAAAACAATTTTAGGTTTTGGAGGCAAACCAGTAAAAAAATATCAAAAGCTTTTTTGCTCACTTTTGGCCAAACAAGAAAAAGATAAAGGTCAAAACCATCAATTAATTCCCTTATCTATTTATTGGGGAAGAAATCCGGGAAAAGAAAATTCATTACTAAAACTAATTTTCACTGATACTGAAAGTGCAAATCCTCTTAGAAAGTTATTCTTATTTATTTTTCAAGGACGAAACACTTTTGTAAGAATGACCAAACCGATTGATCTAAATAAGGTCGTTTTTTCGGGTGTTAGCAAAGAAATGCAAGTCACCAAATTGACCCGAACTCTACGAGTGCACTTTCATCGTTTACGTCGAGCAGCCATGGGACCTTTGATCACCAATCGAGCACAAGTTATTACTAATATTGTTTCTAGTAGCAATATCAAAGATGCCATTGAAAAAGAAATTAAAAACAAAAACATTCCCAGTAAAAAAGCAAAAAAAATTGCTGAAAAGTATGCCAAAGAAATTGCATCTGCCTACTCTTATAAAGCCATCCGAGTAATGGAATCAACACTCACCCATTTGTGGAATAAAATTTATGATGGTGTTGTTGTTAAAGATTCTGAAATGGTTCGAGAGCTAGCTTCAACACACGAAATAATTTACGTCCCTAGTCACAGAAGCCATATAGATTACTTATTATTGTCCTACACCCTTTATCATGAAGGATTAGTTCCACCACACATCGCAGCGGGAATTAATTTAAATTTCTGGCCTGTTGGTCCGATGCTACGTGGTGGTGGCGCATTCTTTTTGCGTAGAAGTTTTGGCGGCAATAAACTTTATACCGCAGTATTCAACGAGTACATTTTCCAATTAATGGATCGCGGTATTCCTATGGAGTTTTTCCCCGAAGGTGGAAGAAGCAGAACCGGAAGATTACTACCTCCAAAAACCGGACTACTTGCTATGACGGTTCAATCATTATTACGTGGCACACGCAAACCAGTTGCAATCATCCCCGTCTATATTGGCTATGAGAGAATGTTTGAGGGTAAAAGTTATCTTAATGAGCTTAGAGGCGCAGAAAAGAAAAAAGAATCTTTTGGCCAACTTTTAGGGATAAGAAAAACGCTCAAACAAAACTTTGGCAAGGTTTATTTAAACTTTGCTGATCCCATTTTTTTAAATCCTTATTTGGATGAAAAGCAGCCTAGTTGGCATGAATATCGTGGCCAAGTTGGCGCAAAGCCTAATTGGTTAACACCACAAGTTTCTGAGTTATCTGAACTTATTATGCAACGCATAAATGCCGCCGCTACTGTCAACTCTATCAGCTTGGTTGCATTAATTTTATTATCAACAGAAAGAATGGCGATCGGCAAAAAAGAACTATCGTCACAACTCGATCTGTTATTAAAATTTTCTCGAAAACTGCCTTATAGCAATAAAACTGATATCCCGAAAGATGATGGGTTGAGTTTAATTGAACAAGCAAAAGAGCTCGGTACTATTTTTGAAGTCGACAACCCCATGGGCGAAATTATTACTACCGACGAACAAACCGCCGTTCTATTAACCTATTATCGGAATAATATTTTACATGTATTTATTAGTTATTCACTGGTTGCAAGTTGTTTTGTCAATAATCAAAATATGGCTAAGTCGACACTGATCAAGCGATGCAAAACCTTATTTCCTTTTATTAAACAAGAGCTGTTTATTCACTGGAATGATGATGAACTTTCAAATCATCTTGAGCAAGTCGTCGAGCTTTTTTGTGAGTTAGGTTTATTACATAAAAATGAGAACAAAATTCAACGCTCAGATGAATCCTCAAATGAATTTGAACAACTCATGTGTATTGCACAAATTGTTAAACCCACATTATTAAGATACGGCATTTTATTAACACTACTTTCAAGCCAAGCAGGGAAAGGAAAAACCAGCAGAAAAGAGTTAGAAAAACACAGTCAACAAGTTGCTCAAAGATTAGCTGCACTATATAGCTTAAACGCACCAGAATCTTTTGATAAGAATTTATTTAAAACGACTATTAACGTATTAAGAAAAGCAGAGCTTATTCAAACCGCGGAAGATAATTCATTTAATATTGATCCGAAAGTAGAGATTCTTAATAATCAGATATTAGATAACGTCAACATTGGATCAAAGTTGATTATGCAAAAAACCGCCAAATGGGCTAAAAATTATTGGGATAAAGATTAAAGCTTTATTGGCAGCAATAGACTAGCTTCTAGGCCACCGTCAGGATGATTATTAAGCATAATCTCACCGCCATGCATTTCAGCTATACGCTGTACAATTGCAAGTCCTAAACCTGAACCTTTACCGCCTCTTGCCTTATCGCCTCTTGCGAAAGGTTGAAACAGACGCGCTTTGTCAAGATCTGCGATCCCTTTACCCTGATCCCTAACCGTTATTTTTAGCTTATTATCGTAAATTTGGGTTGAAACTAGGACAGGAGCCTTACCATAACGAAAAGCATTTTCAATTAGATTACTAATCAGTCGCTTCATAGCTAAGGGTTTAAACTGAATGAGTTGAACATCTGACAGACTAGTGCTTATTCCCGAGTGCTGCTTAGCAGCGGCATCAGTCACTTGCTGGATCAGCTCGTTAATATCCGCCATCTCCATTTTTTCTTCACTACCAAAACGTACGTAACCAATAAACTGGTCGATAATATCATCCATGTCTTGGGTATCATCTATCAGGCCTTGCTTTAATTCTTCATCTTGGTCGGACAAAAACTCTATTGATAAACGAATTCGAGTAATCGGTGTTCTTAGATCATGAGAAATACCTGCTAACAATAGAGTTCGGTCTTCTTCTAGCTTATGCACATCAGCGGCCATTTGATTAAATGCTGAAGTCACCGAAACCAACTCTTGAGGACCTGTCTCTTTTAATTTTCCGGGATAGTCGCCCCGACCAATTTCTCTTGCAGCAAAAGCCAATCTTTTTAATGGCCGGTGGAGCTGATGAACCAGTATCCAAGCGCCAGCTAAACTGAGAAACAATAACATTCCAGAAAATATAATAAATGAAATTGGCGCACTGTCATCGTATTCTGCAACCGGCATTCTTATCCAATAATCTGGGTGGTTAGGCTCATTAACCCAGAGATAAACTCGATCTGAAATTTCCTCTTTAACAATTGTGCCCTCTCCTAAAAACTCTTTAGCCGCTTCAGTAAAAGCAATATGGTCGTTAGATTTTTCGAGACCTTTAGGTAGTTCACCACCCTTTATCCAAAATAGTTCTAACTCGGTCGTTTCAGTAAATCCAACGGATAGATTACGCGGAATTTTAGTTTCTGATCCTAAATACTGCAGCTTAATTTGATTGCTGACGAGATACATCACCGTTCTATTCTTTCGATCAACGACAAAATATTCAACAGTGAAATATGAAATTAGATGACTAATGATCAACAATGTTGCGATCATTAGGGTGTTTCTTCCAAAAAAACTTTTCGGTAAGACTGAAATACTCAAAGGTGATTTCTCAAAAATGAGGCGTGTTTAACTGAATAGTAACCTTTTTTTAGAAAAGGGTAAAACAACTCAAAAAATTCAATCAATTAATTTAATTTGATAATGCTGTCAAGTCGTTGAGCAATTGAGACTTATCTTTAGACTTTAAGGCACTATGTTCAATAATCCCATATCGTTCAGCTAAAGGTCCCACGATAAATATACGGGACGAGTGATCAACTGTATAAAACTCTCCCTCTTCTTTATTAAGAGAATAAACGCCTCCTAAACTTCTTACAAGTGGATCCAACACCTTCTTATCGCCACTTAGGCCAATAAAAGAATCGTGAAAGTGATCAAGATACTTATCTAGGTGCTCGGGTGTGTCTCTTTCAGGATCAACCGTTAAGAAAATAAACTGAAATTTTTGCTGAACGTTTGGTTCCATAGAATTATATAACTGCACCAATTGATTGAGAGTATTCGGACATACGTCAGGGCAATTGGTGTAACCAATAAAAATCAGACTCCAGTAATTCTTAAAATCATTATTAGTAAATTGAGCCTGCGTATGATCGATTAAAGTAAAATCAACAAGTGGATTTTTTTTAGGATAAATTAATAAAGTCTTAAATCGATTATCAATTTTATTATCGTTTACGACTTTACTATCAACTCGTTTATTATTATTTGATACGCCAAGATAACCCTTCAAAAAAAAGCCCGCAACAATTGCGATAACAATAAGAACATAAGGAAGCAATTTATTCACTCGTTAAACACCTCAAATAAAGATCAATTAAAATTATTATATTTCTTTCGACTAGAAATAAAAATAATGATCAACTAGTAAAGCAACAAATATTAACAACAAATAGTTAATTGAATACTTAAATGTATCCATCGCAATTTTTCTCTCGTCACTTAACTTTAATTTAATTGCATAGGCAAGAAATATAATACCTAAAATAGTTGACGAGATAAGGTACAGTTTACCAGACATACGTGTTAAATAAGGTAATAGACCGGCGAATAACAATAGAATCGTGTAGAGAATTATACTGGTCTTAGTAAAATCAATCCCATGAGTAACTGGTAACATAGGAATATCAGCCTTAGCGTATTCATCACGCCTAAAAATAGCTAACGCCCAAAAATGCGGTGGCGTCCAAACGAAAACGATCAACACCAACAACAAGGCATGAGGATGGATATCACCACCATAACCGTCGACGGCAGTCCAACCAAGTAAAGGCGGAATCGCACCACTTAAACCACCAATAACGATATTTTGTGGTGTGGCTCTTTTAAGATACATGGTATAGACAAACGCATATCCAACTAAACCGAAAAAAGTTAATATTGCTGTTAACGGATTAATATAGAAATATAGCATCAACATTGAAGAAACAGATAAAACTGAAGCAAAAATAATTGCATTTTTATCTGAAATTTTGCCTGTTGCAATTGGGCGTTTTAACGTTCGCGCCATAATAGAGTCAATCTTTTGATCTACCACATGATTCACAACAGCTGCTCCACCAGCTGCAAACCCAATCCCTATGGTCGAAATAATTAGTATGCTCCAAGGTACCATGCCCGGAGTCGCTAAAAACATTCCAACAACCGCAGTGACTAATATAAGCAATACAACTTTGGGTTTTGTAAGCTCTAGGTAATCTTTCCAAGTGGCTTTTACTAGCGTGTCAACCATTCTAATTACCTACAGCTTCTTGCGATTTGAGCTTGGTATCGGTACTCGTTGGCAAGTATAGTTTTGTAATTAACAATCCCATTGCAACAAGCAGTAAAGCACCTACGCCATTGTGAGCAACCGCGTTATATAAAGGCAGTTGGAAAACAATATTAAATACACCAAGCATCACTTGAATAACTAACAATACCCCTATTAAATATCCAAATTTCTTTAAAACCTGACAAGACTTTTGAAAAATTAAACGATAACTTAACAGTGCTAACACAATCGTAGCTACAATTGCTCCAATACGATGACTAGCATGAATTGCTATTCGTTCTTCATTCGTTAAAATACCAAACTCATAATTTTCTGCGCCGTGCCCCCAAAGCTTGAAAGCATTGGCAAAATCACCAGCATCAAACCATCCAGACTGACAAATTGGCAATTCATAACATACGGTAGCGGCATAGTTTGCGGAGGTCCAACCGCCTAAAAGAATTTGAATGAGCAATATGACTGTAGCAAAAATAGCAAAAGAGCGATATTTTAATTGCTGCTCTATTCCAATTGATGATTTGAAATTAGTAGCATAACGAAGTGATAAAGAGGCTAATAAAACTAAGGTTGCAAATCCACCTAAAAGGTGAGACATAACAATGCCTGGATGAAGTTTCATGGTAACCGTCCACATCCCCAAGGCCGCTTGAAATATTATTAATACTAATAGCCCAAATGAATGCTTTCTCGCTCGCTTATCCTCATTCTTGAGGCTTAACAGTGCAAGTGCTAGAACGAGTAAACCTAATGTCCCAGCAAAATAACGATGGACCATTTCTGGCCAAGCTTTTTCAAATTCGTAAGGTCTTTCAGGGTAAGCTTGATTCGCTTTTTGAATATCTTCCGCCTTAGTTGGGATATGCAAAAAATTATAACAACCGGGCCAATCAGGACAACCTAATCCAGCATCGGACAGGCGAGTAAAAGCACCTAATAACACGACTACCAAGGTAAATACTGTGGCCGTTATTGCCAATTTTTTAACTAAATTATTATTCATCTTAATACCCAAATTTATCTCTTTCTAACTTCTAAAACAAGCACTTACAGAATTATCCTAATCGAGCATATTTAAATAGGTGTAAGATATCTTTCCTCAGTTTTCTGCTTAATAAAGGTGCATCATCTTTATTTTCTATAAATGGGTATTTCATGAAAATATTACCAAGTGGATCGACTAAATAGATATAGTTAGCAGGAAGCCCTAAGTTTTTACCGCTATGTGTTTTTTCAATTGGCTTAAGTCCGTTACCAACAAAAGCACTAAATGCTTTAGGAAATTCTCCGGTATCCATTTCCTGCCCTGATTCAAAGATTGCTAATTCATTAATTCTAGTTGCTTCTTTGCCCAAACCTATATAAGTTTGATTTACGGTATAGAGATTTAAAGTAGCGCATTCTAGGTCGCATTGATCCATTTGAATAGGCACGATCCACCAGTAAAGCGTTTCAAATTCTTTTCCGGTATAAAGTTCACCACTTTCTTTAACAATTTTATAATCTTCAATATCGACGACTTGTTCAGACGCAATTAATTCACCTTGCGCGCCGCTAGGGGCTGAAAACCAATTACCAAAATAGGCGGCATAAGCTAGCGCCACCGGCGTAATAAACATCACAAATAAAAGCACTAAGGTTTTACGGTTCTTAGACACATTATTGGTGTGTGATTGGTCTTTACTTTCCTCAAAATCCATTACGAATTCCTCAAACAATTATCCATTACAACTAACGATTCTATTTATCTTTTTTTATTAAAGCGAACAAACTGGCAATTAAAAATGCTAACGAAAGTGCAAACCACTGGAAGGCGTAACCTAAATGTTTTTCAGGAGACATATTTATCCACTCCCAATCAACATTAAAACCTTCTACAACATCTTTTTCCAATCGAAGTAAATAAGGTTCTATTTCAATGTTAAAGCGTTCTTCTAGTTTTCTCTTTATGTGAGCATCCATAACCGGCATGCGAATAATTTTACCATAATTTTCAATCTCAGCATTATCGGATAAAACTTGTTGGTTAATTTGGTAAACTCTCGATTTAATCTTCCAAAAATTAGGCGGTAGATCAACTTTCGGTAGCTCCTTTCGATCTGCCTTGGCTTCAATCCAACCTCGATTAATTAACAAATAACGATCTGAATTGATATCTCTTACTAAATTCAAAACGTGATACCCAAGATTGCCATTTTGGATTCTATTTTCAACTAAGAAATTAAGCTGTTCAGCCAGTTCAACATCCAAATTAACATAACCGAAATCATCAATAAAACTCTGCGTGATGCCGTCTAAACTTGTTAAAATGGGCATATCATTTCTATTTAAACTTTCTAACCTAATCTGCTTTTCTTGCGCTCGTGATAGTTGCCAATATCCTAATTCATTCAAGCCTGTTTGAACCAATAAGAATAAGATCAAAAACCAAAAATTAATGGTTAATCGGTACTGCTTAAATTTATATTCTACCGAATGGCGCAAAAGAGCGAACCCCTCTAGCAAATTAATCTCAAGGCGCGTATTCTATCATTTTACTTTCATTCGATATAGGAAAACACTGAGTAATGATTATTAAAGTTCTGATTATTTTTGCAATGTTGGCGATTCTTTACACCTTATTTCGTAGCTTGTATTTTTTAGTCACCGGAAAACCTGATTCCAAGAAAACGGCTAACAGTCTAGGTTGGCGCATCGGTTTATCTATTAGTCTTTTTGTATTAATTGTGGTTGGCATATTCGCCGGATGGATAGAGCCTCACGGTTTACCAACTGTTACTCAACCATAAATTGAAGGCAAAAAAAACCGAAGTTCGTCACTTCGGTTTTTTAGTTTTTACCTATTTGAGTAACTAAATTAGATAAACAAATATAAATAGGAATAACCAAACAACGTCAACAAAATGCCAGTACCAAGCGCCAGCTTCATAAGCAAAATGCTGCTCTTTAGTAAAGTGACCTTTAGAACAACGAATTGATAATACAATTAAAAATATCGTTCCTAAAGTAACATGGAGTCCATGAAACCCTGTCAACATAAAGAAAGTTGAGCCGTAAATCCCACTACCTAATGTTAATCCCATCTCGTTATATGCATGATGGTATTCCAAAGCCTGCAACGCTATGAAGATAATACCTAAAACGGCAGTAATCGTTGTGTAATTTAACAACGCTTGACGATTGTTATCTTTTAGAGCGTGATGGGCAATAGTCAAAGTCCAAGAACTAGTCAATAAGATTGCAGTATTAATGGCTGGCAATCCCCATGCTCCCATTCCTGTTGTAGTCGTTCCATCAGGAGTGGTCGTTAAAGGCCATTCAGGCACAAAATTCGGCCACAATATAGCGTGCGTTTCAAAATTGTTACCCTCGCCACCTAACCAAGGAATGATTAGTTGTCGCACATATAACAATGCTCCAAAAAATGCTGCAAAAAACATCACTTCCGACATGATAAACCAGAGCATTCCCTGTTTAAACGATCTGTCCATCTGTGAGCTGTATAGGCCATCCATTGATTCTCGGATTACGTCTTTCCACCAGCCAAACACCATATAGATCATTACAGCAAGACCTGCCATAAAAACAAAGGCGCCCCATCCTGCATCACCGGTATTAACGACATCGGTCGATTGGTGAATATAACTACCACCACCAAAGGCAATAAAAAACAAAGCGACAGCGCCAACAATCGGCCAAGGGCTTTGTTCCGGCACGTAGTATTTTTCGTACTTTTCTTCTGTTTCAGTGCTCATTTATATTTCTCCATTTAAGCGAATGAAATCGCTCTATTTGGTCGCCACTGAGGCAACTTTTGCTGTCTCAGTGATATTAAATAATTGGTAAGACAAAGTTAAACGGTGTATATCATCTGGAATATCGGCATCAATATAAAACTTCATTGGCATTTCAACTTCTTCACCAGCAGCTAAAGGCTGTTGGTCAAAGCAAAAACATTCCGTTTTATTTAAATATAATGCTGCTTGCCCTGGGGCAACGCTGGGAACAGTTTGTCCGATTACATCAAATTTCGAGCGATTTTTTGCATAAAAGCGAACCTCATTCAATTCACCAGGATGCACTTTCATCGATTTAACCGTAGACTTAAACTCCCAAGGCATTCCTCGATTAATATTGGTTAAAAATTCAATAGTTATGACTCGCTTTTTATCAATTCTTTCATCCTGATAAAGAGCCTGCCCACGAGTTTTACCGTTAATACCTGTGATATCACAGAAAACGTTGTAAAGTGGTACCAAAGCAAATGCAAACAGAAACATTCCACCAATAATTGCTCCTAACCGAATGATTAGTTTTTTATTACTATCCTGTGGCATTTGCTCAGTCATTTTAACTATTAATCAACCTTTATTGTTTACTTAGTTTACTTTTGGTGGCGTATCAAACGTATGATATGGCGCAGGAGACGGTAACGCATCCCATTCCAAACCAGAGGCGCCATCCCACTGCTTTTGCTCTGCTTTTTTACCATTGCGTATTGCCATGATAATTGTCACAAGGAAATATATTTGAGTCAGTCCCAAACCAAAAGCACCAATACTTGCCCACATATTAAAATCAGCAAACATCATGTTGTAATCAGGTATTCTTCTTGGCATTCCAGCTAAACCAGTAAAATGCATTGGGAAGAAGGTTAAATTAACAAACACCATGGATAACCAAAAATGAATTTTACCAGATGTCTCGTTGTACATTTTACCAGTCCACTTAGGCAACCAATAATAAACTGCTGCAGTTGTTCCAAAGATAGCACCAGGGAACAAGACATAATGGAAATGAGCAACTACAAAATAAGTATCATGATACTGGAAATCAACAGGAGCCATCGCGAGCATTACCCCAGAGAAACCGCCGATCGTAAATAAAATTACAAAAGCGATTGAGAACAACATAGGCGTTTCAAAAGTCAAAGACCCTTGCCACATAGTTGCAACCCAGTTAAATACCTTCACGCCAGTAGGAACAGCGATCAGCATTGTCGCTATCATAAAGAACAGCTCACCAGCTACTGGCATTCCAGTAGTAAACATATGATGCGCCCATACAATAAATGATAACAACGCAATCGAAGCTGTTGCATAAACCATTGAAGAATAACCAAATAATTTTTTTCTAGAAAATGCAGGAATAATCTCTGATACAACACCAAATGCAGGCAATATCATGATATAAACTTCAGGATGACCAAAGAACCAGAATATATGCTGGAACATAACTGGATCACCACCGCCGGCAGCATCAAAGAATGCAGTACCAAAATGTCTATCAGTCAGCATCATTGTCACTACACCCGCTAATACAGGCATAACCATAATCAATAAAAATGCTGTAATTACCCAAGTCCAAACGAACAGTGGTAATTTCATCATTGTCATACCTGGAGCTCGCATATTAAATACGGTAACTATGACGTTAATAGCCCCCATGATGGATGAAATCCCCATCATATGAACCCCTAGAATGAAAAAGTCAGTGCTTGGTGGTCCATAAGTGGTGGATAAGGGTGCATAAAAAGTCCAACCAAAGTTAGGCGCACCACCTTCCATAAATAAAGATGATAATAAAAGAGTGAAAGCAAAAGGAAGAATCCAAAAACTCCAGTTATTCATTCTTGGTAGAGCCATATCTGGCGCACCAATCATCATTGGTATTAACCAGTTAGCCAAACCAACCATGCTTGGCATAACAGCGCCAAATACCATAATCAAACCGTGCATGGTTGTCATTTGATTGAAAAAATTAGGATCAACAAATTGAAGTCCTGGTTGATAAAGCTCGGCACGGATAACCATTGCCATTGCTCCACCAACTAAGAACATTATAAAAGAGAACCATAGATACATCGAACCGATGTCTTTATGATTTGTTGTATATAACCAGCGCTTAATGCCGGTTGGGTGATGATCGCCCATAGTGATCGTCTCCTATTTGTTACCGGCTTTAAAAGCCTGAATGTCAGCGGGTTGAACCAAGTCGCCAGTATTGTTACCCCAAGCATTACGCTCATAAGTAATAACAGCTGCGAGTTCAGCATCAGTCAATTGAGAACCATAACCTGCCATACTAGTCCCTTGCGTACCATCAACCACAATCTCAATATGCGCATCAATCGCACCTAATGCTATCGGGCTATCTTTTAGAGCAGGAAAAGTCGGTGGAAGACCTAAACCAGAAACTTGATGACACGCCGCACACTTAGCATCATAAGTCGTCTTACCAAGAGCCATTAATTTATCAAGATCCCAGCTTTGAGCCGCGGCAGCTTCGGCCGCTTTTTCCGCAGCCATTCTTTCAGCGTTTTTGTCTAAGACCCATTGCTCAAAATCAGGCTTACTTAAAGCTCTGACAACTACCGGCATAAATCCGTGGTCTTTACCACAAAGTTCCGTACACTGGCCGCGATAGATTCCAGGTGTTAACACTTTCGTCCAAGATTCATTAATAAATCCAGGAATAGCGTCCTTCTTTACCGCTAAGTCAGGCACCCACCAAGAATGAATTACGTCTGCAGCAGTTAATAGAAAACGAACCTTTGTACCCACTGGAATGACTAATTCGTTATCAACTTCAAGTAAATAGTTAGGGTTATTTGCAGCCCCACTCTCTTTAAAATTTTCAAACTGCTCTCTTGGCGTACTCAAATTACTATAAAATTCAATATCATGATCAAGGTACTTATAATGCCATTTCCATTGAGATCCCGTGATTTGAACACTCATTTCAGACTCAGAAGTATCTTCCATTTCTAACAAAAGCTTGACCGCTGGAATGGTCAAATAAATTAATATTAGTATTGGAATGATCGTCCAAACAAACTCTACTTTAGTGCTATGAGAAAAAGTAGCGGGAGTAGGGTGCTTAGACTTACGATGAAAAATAAACGAATAAATCATTGCTCCGAAAACAACGACTGAAATAACAACCATTACCCAAATGACCAACATATGTAGGTCATAAGCAGCTTGGCTCGTTTCAGTCACTCCGGGGCGCATATTCATTTCAGAAGCTGCCTGTACCACACCACTAAGCATTACACTTAATAATGAAGTAATTCCAGCAATCAACTTACGTCGAATGGCCATTTAGAGATCTCCATTTTTTATTTTAAACGGCTGAGCCGCTTATTGGATTTGAGTGAGAATAAGGAATTTAAGACTATAAATTTAGAGAAATTATTCAATTCCAACCAAATAAAACATCCATACCCCTCCTTATTGTGATGGAATTATAAGGGACGGTGCAAAGGAATCAAGCAAATTATTCGCTATTTGCAAAGAGTCAAATTGCCGCAGGTTTGATTTAGGACAATAAAATTGATAATTTCTTTAACTTTTCGGAGATAAATCAATCAATTTGACTAGTAATTTAACCCTTTTATTTGCTCTTCAATCGGATAAGCTGGGTAGACTTTCTTAAAGCGAGTTAGCTCATTTCTTGCTTGTTCAATTTCACCCTCCCTCATGTGGGTAATAATTTTTCTCGCCCATGCTTCTTTTTCTGGGTAGGTCGCTATAGAAGTTTGAGTTCCAGTATAAAGAAATTCCTGATTAGAGACATTTCCTTCTTCTAGAATCAATCCATTACCATTCTGTGCTATCGGCGCATCGGTCACGACATCAGGGAGCTCTTCAGGCACACTAAGCTCCGGCAGTTCATTTTTAACTCGTTTTGATTGAGCCATTTTGGCCTCAACATTGACAGAATCTAAGCTCACTTCTATATGAGTTGATTCAGCCTGCGTATCTTCAACAATATAATCTGGGGGCTGCCATAAACTGTTAAAAGCAAAAATGCTTAGGGAAAATCCTGTTGCAACATAAAGAGGTAAAGACAAACGACGCCAACCTGAATATCGATAAATTTTAGGTTTAGATTTGACCATTGAAGAATGGTGCGCTGCTGCAATAATTTGTTTGTCAATTACGCCATCAAGTTGCGGCTCGTCATGCTCAAGAATCATGTTTATTTCTTTAAGATCATTCGCTAAAGCGTCTTCTAGCTCTTGCTCTATAGCTAAATGATTGGTAGATTTTATCTCTCGATTACTCATTTCTTTCAGCTCCTAAAGAATCTTCAAGCATCCCTCTGAGTTTTTTTGTTGCATACCTTAACCGGCTTTTCACTGTTTCTTTTCCACAACCAAGCACTGTTCCAATTTCCTCAAGAGACAAACCCGCATCCAGTTTAAGAAGCAAAGTATTTCGCTGCTCAAAAGGTAATAAAGCAATTTGTTTTCGCAAAATTAGTGCACGCTCTTCTAGATTCGAGCGATCTTTAGCCACTAGATCATCACCTAAAACCGTTTTATTCGTTGCACTCTCTTCGAATTCAGTATCTGCTACTCTTTTTTTCTCTTTACGATAAATATCAATCACATGATTTTGTGCGATGCGGTATAGATAAGTCGTAAATAAGGCCTTAGGTTGATAATTAAATCGATTATTTATCACCTTAAACCAAATCTCTTGAAAACATTCTTCTGCAACCGCACGGCTAGAAAATTGACGCAAACAATAACGAAATAAGCTGTTTTTGTGTCGCAAATAAATAACCTCAAATGCTTCCGCATCACCTTTGGCGTATTTTAAAATTAATTGTTCATCAGATAACTTTTCTTTCATTTGCCAAGTGAACGTTAAATCTGATGTATTTGCAACGCTTGGCAAATAAAAGTAATTAACCGACAAGCCTATTTCCATTTACAACACCTCAAATTTAACTAATACAAACGTCAAATGCAGAATAAAGGGGTCATTTAACTATAGTAATTCATCATCAACCGTTAAATTACCTCTTCTTTCTTAAAATATGCCATACTTAGACAACCTCTCGTGATTGTCCAAGCTCTAATTAATCATGCAAAATTTGAAATGTTTTTTTATCCCATTATTTATTTTTAGTTTAGGTCTAGCCTCCAATCTATCTGCGATGGAAAATGAGTCAAATATCACAGAAACAAAAAGCAATAAGGCTTCACCTCTACCATTCTCTGTTGCAAATGAACCGCTAAAAGAAATTACAAGCAGTGACGAAGCTCAGTGGATAGACGTCGCTTCTAATAGACATCTATTGTTAATACACAATGCTAAAGGACGAAAAGAAAGAGGACATCTTCTACTTTTACATGCCCAAGGTGAAAATGCCGATCATTCTAGACTTATTCAACCACTTGCCAAACAGTTAACTCGACTAGGCTGGAAAGTTTTTTCTCCGAACATAGCCGTGGAAGATTATTTTGTAGAAGAAATAAAAGCTGAAAACAGTCTCACTCAAAACAATGAGTCTAAAGAAAAACAAAACAATAACCAAGAGCAACCTTCTAAAGAAGCATATGACGATAACACTTCATTATTTACTTTTGAGTCAAAAGAAAAATATCAACAATATTATACTGATTTATGTAAAGCTATTTTTGAACAAAGCGACATCACAGAACAGCCATTAATAATAGTCGCTAATCAACATTCGGCCTACTGGAGCATTCCTTGTTTAAATCTGGCTGATGGAATCACGCCGATCATTTTTTTGCAGCCTGAATTACCCTTAGGAATCACGAACGATCTTGATGATCTTTTTGCACAACAAACTAATCCACTTTTTTCTTTTAGAGTAAGTAATACCAAAAATGATCCCTTCACCAAATCATTTGCAAAACGTTTATGGCGAGCAAATTCTCAGCGTTTTAATGTTGGAATGTTACCAGCCCAAAAACTGAATGAAGAAGATACAAGTCTAGCCAGAACAATTACGGGTTGGATAGATAAACTAAGGAAAAAAAATAGATAATTTGTTAGCGCAAATTTAATCTGTTCCCATTTTGTTCACTAGTTGAAAAAATATTTTTTTATAATTATTTTTTTCAAAAAATTGCATCTTATTGCTTATTTTTCAATTGAATCCCCTAATATTAAAAAAAAGACTCATTTTTTTGACTTATTTTGATTTTTTTTTTGTATTTTTTGGGATCTAGCTATACACTTCGGATTGAACTAACTACATTCAAAATAAAGTGGAGACCACCATGGCCAAATCTGCCGTAAAGAAAAAACGACTTACTAAAAAATCAGCTCCTAAGAAAGCTGTTGCTAAAAAAACTGCTCCTAAGAAAGCTGTTGCTAAAAAAGCTGCTCCTAAGAAAACAGTTGCCAAAAAAGCTGCTCCTAAGAAAGCTGTTGCTAAAAAGGCTGTTGCTAAAAAAACCGCAACTAAAAAAGCTGCTCCTAAAGCAATGGGATTAGACAAATCTATCGCTAATGCCTCTAAAGCTTGCGACAAAGCAAATGCAGGCGTTAAAAAAGCCGAAGCATCTTTAAAATCGCTTGTAGCTAAAGTTGCTGCCGCCACTAAAGCTGTCGCAACTAAAAAAGCTGCTGCTGCAAAAAAGAAAACAGCTGCAACTAAAAAAGCAGTTGCTTCTGCAGTTACTGCAAAATCTAAAGCTACAGCTAAAGTACAAGCTCAAAAAGTAACAGTTAAAGCTGCAAAAGATACTCAAAAAGCGGCTAATGCAATGCTAAAAGCAATGCAGGGCGTAAAAGCTAAAATGGCTGCTGCTGCTAAGAAAGACGCTGCAGCTGTTGCTCGTTTACAAGCTAAGCAAGCAAGCGCCGCTGCTAAATTAGAGGCTAAATTAGTTTCTGCTGCTTTTAAGCCAAAGAAAGCAAAGAAAAAAGCAAAAAAGAAAGTAGCAGCTAAAAAATAATTGCTATTGATTGATAGAAGAATTTTTCTTCTAAAAAAAGGAAGCTTAATGCTTCCTTTTTTATACCTCAAATTTGACCTTTAAGGTTTTAATACTTTATCTAACAAACGCGTCATTTCACTTTTTGCATCATTAGTTCCATAACCTTTTTGCTGGAATACCGTTTTTCCTTCCATCAAACTTTTAACATAAATCGAGCGATCTTTAATTAAGTGCGCACCTTCCGCATAAAGCTTTAAAGCCAACATTCGTTCATCATGCCGCCTAGTGTCAACAGCATTAACGCACTTAATAATTCGCTTATCTCGAATCAACCGACTTGTTTTGGTTACAGCTTTTAAATCAAGCATGCTCGCTCTCATCGGAATTAAGATCGTTTCTTCTGCCGGCAAACTATCTAACGAAGGCGGGTAATCACAAATTAAAAAATCAACATTAGGAACCACTTGAGGCATATTAGGCACAACTGTAAAAGGAAGTTGATTTTCAGAAAAAACATCAACTGCCGATTGTTGTGGGTCGAGATCACAGACAATCACTTTATAACCAGCATAATAAGCTGCAGCAGCGAAATTTAAAGCCAAGGTCGTTTTTCCAACACCGCCTTTAGGGGACCAAAACGCAATGCGTCTCATAGAAGCTATTCCTTTTTAATAGTTACTACATCGTAATGCCTAATACGAATATGATTATGCTATATATAGCTAATTTTTTTAGCTATAAAACGATTAGTTGGCCTACCATCGTCTAGATATTCCACGTCGTCCAGCAAAATATCAAAGTCCGAAAAAACTTCCGCCAGTTCGCCATGCTTAAGTAAAAACCTCGGATTCTTAGGACTGCCAAACTTTTCAGATCCTTCTAAAAAGGTTTGGTAAACAATATAACCGTTTTTCTCGATTAATGTCTTTATTTTATCAAGCATCGGTCGATGTAAATATCGAACAAATAAAATAACGTCAAACTTTAAGTTAGTTTTTTCAAGCTCCGCATAGTTTTTTTCCAGATCTATCAACAAAGCCTTTACGATTACTTTATTATTATTAGCCAAGCTATTTAGCTTATCTAAAGCTGTTTGACTATAATCCACACTTGTCATATTCCAACCTTTACCTGCTAGATATACACTATCCCGCCCTGCCCCACAGGCAACATCTAGGCCATTTAAGTTGCTAGAACCCTTATCGCAGATCTTACTGAACTCTGTTACAACACTTGCAGGTTGCCACAAAATTCTTAATTGTTCACCAGTTTCAATCTGATAAGAATCTTTCAAATCTTGAAGCGTTTCTTTAGATGCGATTAACTTATCTTCAACCTGATAACCTTTTTGGGTTAATAAAGTTATTGCAGCTAACAAAGTTTTAGAAGTTCCAAAGAGTGTCAATGGCTGAGATTTACGAGGAAGCTCATGCATTCTTTGTTCGATCTGGTTGAATGGAATATTTGATGACCCTTTAATATGGCACTGAAAAAAATCTTGCTGTAAACGAACATCCACGATCACTTTATCACTCAGATCATCAAATTTCATATCAATAGTTGACAATCGAATGGCGCAACTGATCCCATTCAGGATCTCGAATATCGCCGTCATCATCAATCAAGGGATATCTTATATTGTGTTTTTGACAGAATACTTTTACTTGAGGGTGCAGCCATTCAAAACGTAATCGTTCACATTCATCATCACTTAATTGACGCTGACTATATAAGCCTGCTTCTGCTCGTTGCCTTTGAGCTTCATATAGAATAATTGCGGTGGCTACTGAAACATTTAATGATTGAACCATTCCAAGCATTGGAATAGTAATATGTTGGTCAGCCAAACCAGCCGATTTGGGGCTCACTCCGAACTTTTCTGAACCGACCAAAATTGCGGTGGGTTTAGTGTAATCAATTTTTCTAAAATCAACCGCTTTTTCAGAAAAGTGAGCCGCCAAAATCTGTTTACCTTCTGATTTAAGCTGCTCGAAACCAGTTTCTAGATTATCATGAGTGTGAGTCGTAACCCAACGATTACTTCCCATCGCTGTACCATGACATTCGCGGATAACACTCTTGGGGTAAACAGCATGAATATCACCAATACCAATAGCATCACAAGTTCTGACAATAGCAGCTAGATTGTGAGGCTTATGAACCTCATCCATAAAAACGGTAATATCTTTTTGCCGTAAATTTAACAGGTCAACAATCTTTTCATTTCTTGGGTTTTTCAAGCTTATGCAATCTCTTCTGTTATCTTTATTTTGATCTTATTTTGGTTTATCAAGTACCCTTCAAACTTGTTAATACTTCAAGCTTTAACGCTCATTTCCATAATTGCATCCATTTCAACCTGCGCATCTTTTGGCAGTCCCTTGACTTCCACCGCCGCTCTCGCAGGAAAAGGAGCGCTAAAATATTCTGTCATAATTTGATTAACTACTGGAAAACAGGATAAGTCTGTTAAAAAGATATTAAGCTTCACAAT
>Ga0316204_10003791_pt1 | contig 29081 bp, 23 predicted proteins | sample 6monrhotite_MG_2_FD_205661 | JGI IMG/M metagenome (GOLD analysis project Ga0316204, IMG submission 205661) | Microbial mat bacterial communities from mineral coupon in-situ incubated in ocean water Damariscotta River, Maine, United States -... | ecosystem: Environmental > Aquatic > Marine >...
AAGGCTTCTGCTGCCGCACCTTCAAATGAAGGGTGCTCTGGTAACCAGCCGAGCGCGGCGGTATTGCCAGCTTTGGGCTGAATGGTGCGCATCATATGGTTTGCAAATGCACCGAGACGGGCATGGGCTACTTTGTGCGCCACCTTTTTGGGTGTGCCCCCTTGATGGGTGCTGGCAATTTTGACCATGGTTTCAACCGGTGTTGCCTGGCCATCGAAGGCGTGGAAAATACCTGTGGCTCTCTGTTCGGCTACAAGCCGGAACAAACGTGCTACATCGCTGACATGCGCCATAGGCCAACTGTTGTTGTCGCCGCAGTAAAGCACATTGCCGTCTTCGTCCGGCGCAAAAACCATCCAGAAATAACCGCCGGTGCCGCCGTATACAAAGCCAAGGCGAATGCTGGCACCGCCTGCAGCGATATCCAAAAGTTTTTGCTCGGCGACATTACGCCAGTTGGCAGGGGCTGTTTCCAACGCCTCGTCAAAATGACCAGAGGGATCAGTGCTGCAGGTATACATATTACCGGTAGTGACAACGAATTTGCCGCTCGCGCGCAGAATTTTCATCGCTGCGTCGTCAACATCGCTTGCTTCCGCGCCGTTCTCATAACCCATCGCGCAGTGTATAATCACCTCAGACGCAGCAAACTGGTTTGTATTGAGCGTCTCAAGGCTGCCTTTGATCCAGGTAACGCCGTCAATGGCAGGGTTGGTGTCGCGGCGAGACAGAGCGCTGACAGTATGGCCTGCATCCAGCAATTCATGCATACAGTGGTGGCCCACATAGCCGGAGGCACCGGTAAGAAAAACATTCATTTCATCGTCCTTTTCATCGTGTTTTGGCTTTGCATCGCGTTTTATTTTGCGTAATGCACCACAAAGCTTGAAATGAATCAAATGCATGATACTTATGTTAATTATGAACAATATTCATAATATAGATATGAACTTGCTACGGCTTTTTGTGCGCGTGTATGAATGCGGCAGCGTAACCCTTGCCGCCCGCCAGTTAGGGCTTACACAGTCTGCTGTTAGTCATGGCCTTCGGAAATTGCGGGGGTTGCTCGGTGACCCGTTGTTTGTACGCAGTGGTCATGGTCTTCAGCCTACCAGCAGGGCAGATGCCTTGTTTCCGGGTGTCTCAAATGCATTTTCCCAGTTGGATGCCACCTTGGTGGAGGCCACACCCTTTGACCCAAAGCTGTGTGATCAGCGTTTTCATTTGGCAATGACGGATTATGTTGAAGCACTGGCACTGCCTGAAATCAATAATGCAATAGCTCAAGATGCACCGAATATTACGCTGAAAGTCTCGGAGATTGGTGATGGTTCCCTGCAGGAACGCGGCAAGATGTGGGATTTGATGATCGCGCGGCTGGATATTGAATTGCCCGCTGACTTTTATGCTCAAAAATTATGGCAGGAAGAATTTGTTACGGTTTGCGCGGTAAATCATCCACGCATTTGCAGTAATAGCCTTTCGCTGGAAGGTTTTTTAGCCGAAAAGCACATCATGGTTGGCGGTAGGAGCAGTCGGTTGGGGGCTGTTGACCGTGCGCTTGCCAAGTTGGGCAAGCAGCGCAAGGTACAAATAGCCACGGGCTTTTTTCTGTCGCCGCTGCGTATTGCCGCCAGCAGTGAATTACTGGCCACCGTACCGCGCCGTTTGGCAGAACGGATGGCACAGGAGCTTCCTGTAAAGCTGTTGCCTGTGCCGCTTGATTTGGCTCCGTTTGATATCACAATGACCTGGAGCGCTCGCCGCCATAATGACCCGGCACACCGGTGGTTTCGCGGGTGGGTGAAATCCTTGTTTGCCGGTTAAAACTTAACTTCAGGATTGACGCTTTGCTTTCAATTCTTCACTCTTCGTCAGGTGAGATCAAAACTCGGGGGAGGCAATGATGACCGACAAGAAAAATAGCAGCAAAGGCACAAGTGCGGAAAGCCGTGCGGCCTACTGGAAAGCAAACCTTAGCCTGCTTGGCAAGCTGTTGGCGGTTTGGTTTGTGGTTTCCTTTGGCTTTGGCATCATACTTGTTGATTGGCTTAATCAGTTTCACCTCTTTGGTTTCAAGCTTGGCTTTTGGTTCGCCCAGCAGGGATCTATCTATGTGTTTGTGGCGTTGATCTTTATTTATGCGCGTCGTATGCGAGCGCTTGACCGCCGCTACGGCGTGGAGGATTAGGCCGTGGATGCAACGACACTCACCTATATTTTTGTTGGGCTTAGCTTTAGCCTTTATATTGGCATTGCTATTTGGTCGCGCGTGGGTACTACCAAAGAATTTTATGTCGCGGGCGGGCATGTGCACCCCGTTGTAAACGGCATGGCCACCGCGGCTGACTGGATGAGTGCAGCCTCGTTTATTTCAATGGCTGGGCTGATAGCGTTTCTTGGCTATGATGCATCCGTGTATCTGATGGGCTGGACCGGCGGCTATGTGCTGCTTGCGCTTTTGCTTGCGCCTTACCTTAGAAAATACGGCAAATTCACGGTGCCGGAATTCATTGGTGACCGCTATTATAGCGACGCAGCAAGGCTGGTGGCCGTGGTGTGCCTGATATTCATATCCTTCACGTATGTGGCCGGACAGATGCGCGGTGTTGGCATTGTATTTTCGCGCTTCCTTGAGGTGGATATTGACCTCGGCGTTGTGATCGGTATGGCGATTGTATTTGTGTATGCGGTGCTGGGCGGCATGAAGGGCATCACCTATACGCAGGTGGCACAGTACTGTGTGTTGATATTTGCTTATACTGTGCCTGCGATATTCATTTCGCTGCTTATTACCGGCAATGCGGTGCCGCAGTTTGGGCTGGGGGCAGAGGTGGCTGATGGTTCTGGCCTTACAGTGCTGGCGAAACTGGACGGCGCGCTCACCGAACTTGGTTTTAGCGCCTATACGGAAGGCACTAAATCAACAATTGATATATTTGCCATTACCGCCGCGTTGATGGTGGGCACCGCCGGGCTACCGCATGTGATTGTACGCTTTTTTACGGTCCCAAAAGTATCAGATGCGCGCACATCAGCGGGTTGGGCGCTGGTTTTCATTGCGCTTCTGTATACAACAGCGCCTGCAGTAGGTGCTTTTGCGCGTATCAACTTCATCCAGAGCGTGAATGAAGTAAGCTACGGCGAAACTCCGGGCTGGTTTAAAAACTGGGAAAATCTGGGGCTTATTGCGTGGCGCGATAAAAACGATGACGGTGTAATCCAGTACCGTGCGGGCGCTCCCTTTGAGGGCAAACCTGTATTCACCGAAAGTGAGGCACGCGGTGAAAACGGCGAACGGGTGATTGTGAACCCGGCCACACCAAGCGAAAATGAAGTGTATGTGGACCGCGACATCATGGTGCTTGCAAACCCTGAAATCGCAGGCTTGCCTGACTGGGTAATTGCACTGGTAGCGGCGGGTGGTTTGGCCGCAGCGCTTTCTACAGCGGCGGGGTTGCTGCTGGTAATATCATCAGCGGTTAGTCATGACCTTTTGAAAAAAACATGGATGCCGGATATTTCAGACCGGCAGGAACTGCGGGCTGCGCGTATTGCGGCTGCGCTCGCAATTGGTGTGGCGGGCTATATGGGTATCAATCCGCCGGGTTTTGTGGCGCAGGTTGTGGCCTTTGCCTTCGGATTGGCGGCGGCTAGCCTGTTTCCGGCAATATTGATGGGCATTTTCTCAAAGAAGATGAACAAAGAAGGTGCAATTGCAGGCATGCTGGCAGGTTTGGCCTTTACCGTGGCGTATATTGTGTTCTTCAAATTTGTTTCGCCCGAGCTGAACAATGCCAGCAATTGGTGGTTTGGTATTTCACCGGAAGGCATCGGCACGCTAGGCATGGTATTGAATTTTGGTGTGGCTACTGTGGTGTACCGCATCAGCCCGCCAGCACCAGCGCATGTCCAGAATTTGGTGGATGATATCCGCGTGCCTGCAGGCGCGGGGGCAGGGCATATGCACTGATCCAAACGGGCCACACCCAATAAATCATACCGTCACCCCGGCCTTCGCCGTGTGTGACGAAAAGGGCCGGGGTGACAATCTTTAAGGTAGGACCGAAGCTTTCTAGTTCCCGCGCTGGAAGGCTATGGCTACTGGCAGGCGTGCTGCGCGCCACGCAGGGAAGAAGCCGCCAATCACACCAATTAACAGCGCAAGCATAATGCCGTTCTGGAACAGTTCAGGTGAAAGTTCGAAAGTGAAAACCACCTGAGTGAAGTTGCTGCCCATCGTTGATGCGCTTAAGCCGTCCATAAAGCTGTAGGAAACCAGCGCGCCCAAAACGCCGCCGAGAAGCGATAATACAATCGATTCCGCCAGCGTGCCAAAGAAGGCAGATATATTGCTAAAGCCAATGGCGCGCAGGGTTGCAATTTCGGCCGCCCTTGATGACACGGATGTATACATGGTGTTCAGTGCACCTGCCAGCGCACCCAGCGACATTACAATGCTTATAATCCAGCCGAAGGTGATGATGGTATTTAATGCCTCGCCTTGTTCGGCAAAAAAACCGGCTTCAGTTTCAACGTCGAGTATCAGGCGAGGGTCATCTTCTACCATTTTAAGCATGCCATCCACATTGCCTGTTTCAGACAGACGTATACGCACCGTTTGGAAGCTGGAACCTCGCTGAAACTGGCTTTGAATGGTGCGGGCGTCGGCCCAAAGTTCACTTTCAAAAGCTGATCCGCCAGTTGAGAACACACCAACCACTGTCCAGCTGGTTTTGCCGAACTTTATCTGTTTTCCAAGTTCAAATCCTTCAAATTCGCGCAGCACGCCTGCACCAACGATGATTTCATTTGTGCCAGGTACAAACACGCGGCCCTCAACTATACTTACTTGATCCCGTAGAGCAAAGCCATCAAGGCTGATGCCGCGCATGGGCAGGTTTGCCTCGGTCTGGCTGGAGCGTTTGATGCCGTCTACAATCACATATAATTCGGCTGAATAAATAGGGGTGCCGTCTGCATTTTTTGCAATACCAGGCGCCGTAGTGATTATATTCACAGTATCCCGGCTCATGCTGCTGTTTAGTTCAGAGCGCGAGCCGCTGCGTGTGACAATAGCAACATCTTCTGATCCTGTGCCTTCCAATGTTTGCTGGAACCCTTTCACCATGGAAAGGAAGGAAAGTAACACAGCAACAACAACGCTGATGGCGAAAATAGCCGCCAGAGACATCCAGAGCCGCCGGGGCAGGCTGCGAATGTTCATTATGATAACCGCCCAAATTTGGGAGAAAATACCGGTCATTTCAATTCTCCTTTTATGTGCGGCTTAGTGCCGTGATGATGTTGAGACGCAAGGCGCTAATCGCCGGAATGATACCTGTTGTCAGGCCAAGAACAGCGACATAGGTGAAAGCTGTGGTTATTACGTCGCTGTTTAAAACCAGCGTAGGCAACGGGTTAGGCACGCTATTGATCATCCCGGTAACGCCGTAGGAGGCCAGTATGCCAAGACCACCCCCAATGAGGGCCACAAGCAGAGATTCTCCCAAAACCATTCTGAAGATACGCATGGATTTGAAGCCAAGTGTTTTCATTACCCCAATTTCACCTGTACGTTCGCGTACAGACAGCACCATGGAGTTGCCAACAATCACCAAAATAATGAAAAAGGCTGCGGCCACAACTGAACCAAGAATAAGCCCTATGTCGCCAATTTGTTCGATGAAGGCCTTGTTAAATGCTTTTTCAGGTACGGTTTCCGTTTCAAAAGGCGAATTTACAAACATGTTATCAATTGCCTTAATTACTTGCTCGTTAAGGCTTGCGTCTGCGGTGCGTACACCCATCCAGCCTATGTAATCACCGCCAAAAGATTGAGTTTCATTGAAGTATTTATAGTGGATATAGACACCGTTGGTGTCTGTTTGCGCATCGGCGCCGGTGTAAACGGCTTCCACATCAAATTCCCATGTGCTGTTGCCGTCGCTCTGGGAGAAAATATTGGAACTTAAAGGAATGCGGTCTCCCACCTTCCATCCGTGGGTATCTGCGATGGATTTACCAACAATGATACCTTGCCGGTTTTTCTTCCAGTTTGCCGCTTCTTCGTCCGTTACGATAATTTCATTATACACATCCAGCATGGCTTCCTGGTCTACAGCAAAGGTTAATACCTGCTGGCGCGGGTCTTGGTAATAGCCGCCAAACCAGTTCATGTGAACTACACCGGAAACACCTTCAACAGCTTTTACCTTGTTCACGTATGAAATTGGCAGTGGCTGGGTGAAGTTGATTTTATTCACTGTTACCAAACGGTCATCAGCGGAGAGCTCCACGCCGCTATCAAGTGCCACCTGAAAGGCGGTGATGGTGCCGTATATTAAAAAGGCGATGAAAGTTGCGAAAACCGTAAGGAAAAGCCGCAGCGGCTTTCGCGTCAGGTTTTTATATATCAGGTATGCTCCTGATCCCATTGTTGCGTCGGCAATCCAGTTGGAGAGGCCGATTTTGTCCGAAACCCAACCAATACACCAGAATGGAAGCCATATGGGGCTGGTGATGGTTAACCAAAGATATCTATATATCTTGCCGAGGAAAGAGAAAAACTTGCTCATGATACCAAGTCCTCCTCAACAAATTCACCTTTATCAAGGTGCAGTGTGCGCTTGGCGAATTTTGCTGCCGATGGATCGTGCGTCACCATTACAATGGTTTTGCCAAACTCGCGGTTTAACAGTTGCAGCATTTCCAGAATTTCATCAGCTGTTTTACGGTCTAAATCACCTGTCGGTTCGTCGCAGAGCAACAGTTTCGGGTCCGAAATTATTGCGCGGGCGATAGCAACGCGCTGTTGCTGCCCGCCGGACATTTCTGAAGGCATATGCTTGGAACGGTCTGCCAGGCCTACAAGCTCCAGCGCGGTTTCTATGCTTTTTTTGCGCTGTTTTTTGCTGAGGTTGGTTAGCAGCAGTGGTAATTCGATATTGCGTGCGGCGTTCAGCATGGGCATTAGGTTATAAAACTGGAAAATAAAGCCAACATTGTTGGCGCGCCACTGGGCAAGCTGGGTTTCAGACAGCGTATCCACGCGGGCATCATCAAACCACACTTCGCCGCCGGTTGGCTGGTCAACACCGCCGAGCAGGTTAAGCAGTGTTGTTTTTCCGGAACCGGAGGGGCCCATAATCGCCAGAAAATCTCCTTTTTTGATGGACATATCAAGCTGATCAAAAACAGTGATGCGTTCTTTGCCCTTAACGAAGCTTTTTTCCACTGCCCTTAGGTCATATAGCGTTTCATTGGTCATGGTTTATCCCCTCTGTCGTAACTTGGGTTTTGATTATCTGGCCGTTTTTAGGCTTTTAAAAAGGCTACTCGCACACCCATGTCGGGCAGGATGCGGTTGTCGGCATCTTCAATTTTAATACGTACACGTACTGTTGCTTTAGCGCGGTCTGCTGTTGGAATAATGGCTATTACCGAGGCTGCAATATTCCAGTTTGGGTATGCATCCAAATTTGCTTCAACGCGCTGGCCTGCAAACACGCGGCCAATGAAAGCCTCGTTCACATCAACTTCGATTTCCAGCGATGTCATATCAACGATGGTGCAAATGCCGGTGCGGGTAAAGCCACCACCAGCTGAACTTGGTGATATTATTTCGCCGGGCTGCGCATTTTTAACCGTTACGATGCCGTCAAACGGGGCCGTGACGGTGAAATAGGCGAACCGTTCACGCTGACGGTCAACTTCAAGCCGGGCAACCGTGATGTCTGCCTGCGCACTTTTCAGGTTGGCCTTCAGGCTATCCACGCTTGCTTGTGCGCGTGTAACACTGGCTTCACTGGAATAGTCTGAAGCGTTTAATTCGGTAGCACGCTTTAACACACGCTCGGCCTCGGAAAGATTTGCGGTAATGCTGCCAATTCTGGCTTCAGTTGCTTTAAGCTGGGCTTCTGCGAATTGCAGGTTTACGGCTGCAATATTATCGTCGAGCTTTGCCAGTATCTGGCCTTTCTCAACGCGCATGCCTTCTTCAACACGTACTTCGGTAATCAAGCCCAGAACCTGCGATGATACGGTGGCTATGCGCCGGGCGGTGATATACCCGGACGCATTGAGGATTTTTGAAACTGCTGGCTGCGGTTCGGCCGTAACAACAGGGATGTTTTTTTGTGCCAGTGCGGCGGGAACTTCTTTTGTTGCAGCTGCGCTTGGTGCGGTGATTTGTTTGGCCGGCGCAGGTGTGCTGCCTCCAAATAGCAACACGGCACCAAATCCACCCACAGCAATTGAAATAATAGCAATAATTGCTGCGCCAACTGTGGAAACCCCACGGGCTGTAGTTGTTTCACTTCGATCAATTTTCAATTGATTCAACAGCTCGCTTTTTTCGGTCATTACATTCTCCCTGATATATAGCCCGGCCTTATTTGAGATTGGTGCTTCCCCGGCACTTTTTCAACAATTTAGACGTTTTGAGCTTATACCAACATGGGTAATATTGTTAAGGTTACAATCCTTGCGGCAATCCTTCTCAGATGCGACACAAAGAACTTTGAAATACAAAGTAAGTGTTTTTACAATATATTCAAGAGGGGAATGATGGATTTTTGCGAAAGCGGGAAGTTTTGGCTGTAGCAGCCCAAATACTATCGCCGGGATTTATGCATAGCGATAGTGTTTGGGGTAAGGCTGGGTGCGGTGCTTAGTGATAAAGCCTGATGTGGCTGATTATTCAGCCAGCTTGTGCGCGCCTTTGTTAATGCTCATACTGTTCCCTTTAAGCAGAGTGTATTCCGGCGTGATGACCGATGACACAAAATGCCAGTTAACATCCACTTTATCGGCTGTTATGTGCAGCGACATCCAGCCACGGTCACGGGTGTTAGCATACCTTAGCTCCGGGCTTGACGTGTAAAGAGCATCACGCACTACGTCTGGCGTTGCCGGAATGTATTTTTCCAAACCCGGTGAACTAATACCAGCTGTGCCCAATTCAACGCCGATGGCATCGCCTTCAGCATCGGCAAGGTCAAACGCCCAGGCATTGTGCGTATCACCAGCTAACAGTACAGCGTTGTTTGCGTATTCTTTGATGCTGGCGAAAACCCTGTCGCGGCAGGCGGCGTAGCCGTCCCAAGCATCCAGATTAAGCGGTAGGCCCAATTGGCCCAGCATGCGGAAGTAAGCCATCTGCGGCGCTGTTATCAGTTTTTCGCTGTTTTCATCAAGGTCGCTGTCAGCCACTTGCGGCATCACCAGTTTTCCGGCCAGCAGCTGTTGGCCAATGATTTGCCAGGGTTTGTCAGATGCCTTTAGTTCATCTGCGAACCACGCTTCTTGCTCGGTCCCCATAATGCTGCGGTTTTCATCGCCAAGGCTTTTGGATATGAATTTCTCTGCATCAGGCAGGTAAGTATAGCCTTTGGGCAGGTTTTTTGGATCAAGTGCCCTGATTTGCGCCCATTCTGTCATGGGTGCTGCGCCTTTTTTGGACAGTAAAAATGGCACAGTTATTTGCTTGATCGCTTCCGGATTGGCCGACGCCACAGCGTCTTTATTTAAAAGCGCGACGGGTTTTTCCGGATTGGAAAAATCGAAGGGAATGGTGCGCATTGGGAGGTCATTTTGGTACCAGAAGCGTGCGTCGCGGCCAATGTGACGTGTATCAAGCATGATAAGGCTCGCAAGGTCACCCAGCTCGAAGGTACGGTATATTTTACCTTCTGCTGTGGCTTTGCTTTCGCGGATTGGCAGCCATTCATAATAAGCACGAATTGCAGCCTTTTGCCGTTCTTTGAAATCGCCTTCGCCGTCATTATGGTTTTCCGCGCCGCCTTTCCAGGCGTCATTTGCGACTTCGTGGTCATCCCATACGCAGATGAAAGGGTGCGCTGCGTGCGCGGCTTGCAAATTGGCGTCGCTTCGGTAGTTGGCGTAGCGCATGCGGTAATCTTCAAGCGACAGAATTTCTGTTTTTGGCTTGCTGGTTCGGCCTTGTGCCAATACTTCAGGGTTGTCGTATTTTCCTTCAGCATATTCGTAGATGTAATCACCCAGATGTAGTACGGCCTGATAGTTACGCTTGGCTATCTCTCCGTAAACATGGAAATGTCCATGTGAATAATTTGAGCAAGAAACAACAGCCAGATCAATGGGGTTACTTCCCACCGGCAGGGTTCTTGTTTCACCGGTTATGCTGTGCTTGTCGCCAGTTGAGAAACGGTAATAATAGCGGGTTCCAGCCTCAAGGCTGGTAGCATCTACCTTCACTGTATGGTCCCGTTTAGGGCCTGCTTTGAAGGTGCCTGAGGCAGAGGTTTGGGTGAAATCAGCGGTTTTGGAAACCTGCCAAGTACCTAATATTGTTTTCGTTTTGTCAGATGCGTCCAGCACCCGTGTCCACAAAATTATCTGGCTTTGGGTGGGGTCTCCGCTGGCGATGCCATGGCTAAAGTGAACTCCGCCCGGCGCCTTTGCAGATGCTGTATTTAAGCTTAACAGTCCGGCTCCAAGGCCGATCGAGCCCAATATAGTACGCCGCGTTGTAGTTGCTTTGAAATCTCCGATCATCTGCCGTCTGCTTTCATTATAATTTTGTTTGTGGTTCTCTATACGCATTAAACTTAGATGCACTGGGCTTTTTGGCAAGTTAATTGGAAGAAATGACCGAAAGCAGAAATCCTATGGTTGGCTTTTCAAACCAATTTTACTAGGCTGAGTTTAAATGAAGAGAATTTGGAGCGGCTTAAAAACTTTACACTTTGATAACCAAGAGCGTGCGACAAGAAGTATGGGGCAAAGTGTTTACTCGAACATTTAACGTTGGGCGTGGATGAGCAAAATTCCTGGTAGATTTTTGGGGTACGCATTTTGCGTTGGTGATCTGCTTCTTGAATTGGACACCAATTTTAAGATTTTGAACGCTGACGGCGCAGTAAAAAACACGCTTGGCGTAGGGGCTGGAAACCAGAAAGAAAGCAACTTTCTGGATTTGCTTACCGAGCGCGGTAAAGGTGTAATTAAGGCCTCGACCAAGGCCCTTACCGGTGCAAACAGGCTTGGTCCTTTTCAAATATCAATAGGCGCGCAGGGGGCTGCAAAAGAACAATATGTAGTTTTTATGTCGAAACTGCCGCATGCCACTGATAAGCTTTACTTCGTACTTTCAAAGCCTTACCGGGTTGGCAAAGACACGGCTAAACAAAGCGATGCTAGTCCGGCAGTGCGATTGGAAGACAATAAACAGGATTTTTTCAATCGTTTGGAAGGCTTGTTTGAAGACAATCCCGAAGCTGAAGAAAACATGCAGGTAACGCTGATTGATGCCGCTGCAAAAGGCGGCGAACTTGGCCAAAAACTACAACAGGAAATTGAAGATTATTTGAACAGCTTTTCTGTTGGCGGCAACCACGCGGCCATGCTGGGCGACGACAAATTTGCTTTTGTGCATGAAAAAGAAGCCGAAGGCGGCAGCAAAATTGACTATGCCGCCGAGATTGCAAACGCAACAGGCGTTGCGATTGAGGCTGCCACAATAGATGCTGCCGAAGCCAATCTTAGCCAGGCAGACAGCATGAAAGCCATGATGTTCAGCCTGCAACAATTTGCCAGTGCAAGCGAAGGCTTTGATGTTGCAGAAATTGAGAAAAATTGCGGCACCCTGATTGGGGAAACGACTGAACGTGTATTGGCCTTCAGAAAGGTACTTGAAGAGGGCGCTTTTACGCTGGTGTATCAGCCTATCGTGCATCTGACAAAGGGTACAACACACCACTTTGAAGCGCTCACTCGTTTTGATCTGCCTGAAATGATCAAATCCCAATGGGAAATGATCCGCTTTGCTGAAGATGTGGGCCTTATTGCTGATTTTGATCGGGCAGTTTTGGCGCGGACAGTTTCAAAACTGCGGGAATTGCTGCGCGCAGGCAAGGCGCCGGGGATTGCTATTAATTGCTCAGGGCGCTCCCTATCGGACCCTGAGTTTATTCTGGACCTGATCAGCACGCTTAAGGGCAATAAAGACCTGAATAAATATCTGGCGATCGAAATTACAGAATCGTCCCAGATTATGGATTTGGATATGCTTGGGGAGGCGCTGAAAGAAATACGCTCTGTTGGTTTTAGGGTGTATCTGGATGATTTCGGTGCGGGCGCAGCCGGGTTCCAATATTTGAAAAAACTGACGGTTGATGCGCTTAAAATTGATGGCGATTATGTGCGCAATGCGACTACGAGCAAAGAAGACAGAGCCTATTTACGCGCCATGGTTACCTTGTGCCAGGATTTGGGTATTGTAACTGTTGGTGAATGGGTTGAAACCAAAGAGCATGCCGAATTGCTGCGTGATATAGGCGTTGATTACGGACAAGGCTACTTTTTTGGCAAGCCGAGTGCAGGCCTGAAGGCCTCGCAGATTACTTTTTAGGGCCGGGCTTTGCTGTTTTAATGGTCTGCCAGTTTACAGCCATCCAGTTCATCCAAAAGCGCAACACCGAACGCAAGCGATGGTGTTTTGAAGCCGTGTTCAATGCCGCCTTTCATCACTTTCATGCTGCATAGCACTGCAGACTGTGCAGTGAGGCTGTAGCCATTTGGTGTAGCCAGCTGAGAAATAAATACAGAGCCGTTTTCATCTGTTACTTCAGCACGCAGCATGGACCCTGCGCCGCTACGCTGCTGCGATGTGGGGCCTGCGGGGATTTTATTGATCTGCTTTTTAAGGAAATTTTGCATAAAGCGCATGCCCATTAAAAGCCCCATATGCCGACTGATTTTTGTCATGCTTTTTATAGGGCCTTCATAGGGGAAATAAACATCAATATCGCCAATGCCTGTGCTGTGGAAAGCTGTGGAAACATCACCCCACGACAAGCCAACGTATTTTTCCAAACCATTACCAAAATCAAAGTCCCGTAACAGGCTGCCTGCTTTGACATGCTCTATTTTTCCATCGCGCCGTACAGCGGTACCTTTTCCAAGGCCCTCAATGCCGGTTTTAGCGGTTCCGCGTGATGCCAGCCCGCTGCTTTTGATTGCCAGCGTTAAGGATACCGGGCTTTTCGAGCGTGCGGCAGTGTGGGCGGCAAGGCAATCACTGGGTACCACGTCAAAACCAACGCCCGGCAGCAAAGTAATGCCTGCCTTTTTCGCGGCAGCATCTTTGCGTGATGCCAGTTCAAAAACGTCTATCTCGCCGGTAACATCCAGATAATGAGTGCCGGTTTCAATGCAGGCGTCCATCATTTGGTTTGCTGTTGCCGAAAATGGCCCCGCAACTGAAAGTAAAAGCGTTTTATCTTGCAAGGCAAGCCTTACAGCATCTTTGTCATCAACTGAAAATGCAGCCCACGGGAGATTCATTTGCTCGGCAATGGCAGCAACCTTTTCAGGGTTTCTGCCCGCCAGTGTTGGGCGCAGGCCTTGTTTTAAGGCCTCTATTGCGATCAGTCTGCCAGTGTAGCCGGTTGCACCGTAAATGATCCATTTATCGGCTGCTGCCGCTTTTTGTTTCTGCTGTTTAGGGGCTTTTGCCATTTTACTTTGTCACCATTTTACTTTGTCACCATTTTTCTGGCATTCTTTGCGAAATTTTTCGCGGCGTCTTCATCTTTCAACGCTTCTGATACATCAACAGGTACCTTGATGCCTGCCAGCGCTGCCGGACGCTCGTAAATAGCATTTACCCAGCGCTGCAAATGGTCAAGCCCGTCCGTGTCAACGCCTGACCAATTATGCGTGCGTACCCAGCACCAGTTGGCAATATCCGCGATTGAATAATCACCTGCCAAATATTCATTATCAGCCAGATGGCCATCCATAACAGTAAACAGGCGGCGCACTTCATTGTGGTAGCGGCTGATTGCTGTTGGTATTTTTTCTTCCATATACCGAAAGAATACATTGGCCTGTCCCATCATGGGGCCAATGCCGCCCATCTGGAACATTAACCATTGAATAACTTGCGTTCGACCAGTGATATCTGTTGGCAGCAATTGGCCTGTTTTTTCCGCCAAATAAATCATGATGGCACCAGATTCAAAGATAGCGAGATTATCTTCATCTGTATCAATAATCGCCGGGATGCGGCCATTGGGGTTTAGCTTTAAAAATTCGGGCTTTTTCTGATCGCCGTCGGTTAGGCTAATGGCAATGGTTTCGTATGGAAGCCCCAGTTCTTCAAGCGTTACAGATACCTTCCATCCATTTGGTGTTGGCGCGGTATAAAGCTCTATCATTTTACAGGCCTTCTGATGGGTCAATTTCAATCTTTTTCATGTCAGCGAAAAAGAGGGCTGCTTTGATGTGCGGTGTCGTGAAGCTTTCTTTTTCGCCAACGCGTGCCAAAAAGGCTGCCAAATTTGGCCAACGCTTGGGGGAAGGAGCGTATCCCGCAAAGGCAAGGTTGCCATATTGAACAGCAATTGAAATATCAGCGAGGCCAAACTTATCGCCGACAAACCATCTTTTGCCCTCAAGTTGAGCTTCAAGATAATCATGCACGGGCGGTAATTTATCACGGATAAAACCAAGCGCTTTATCCATGTCCGGTTCGCCGCCTGCCATTTGTGGAAACACCACACTTCTGAATACACCGAGGCCGATTTTTGTGGCCATTTCGGTGTCAGCATATTCTTCAAACCATAAGGCGCGGCCATAATCGGCGTTGCTTGATGGCAGCAGTGATGGTTCAGGATATTTGCGTTCAATATAATGAAAAATCGCCGTGGAATCCGCCAAAATAAAATCGTCGCCTTCTTCGCTGTCTTTCAACAACGGGATACGGCGTAGAGGATTAACAGCAGTAAAATCATCGCCAGCCTGAAAAGGGCTTAATGTTTCAACTGAATAGTCGATCCCTTTTTCGTTCAGCTGCGTGCATATTTTACGATAAAACGGCGAGCCAGCAAGGCCGCATACAGTTAGTGTCACGTGATTTCCCCTTTAGTTTTGTCTGCTTACAGACCTGATCACATTATTACCATAGAGGGTAAACTGTATCGCCTGCGAGAAATTCAAACATGATCACGAAAAAAGTGATAGCCAATTGAGTGCAGCGAGCCTTGGCCTTAGGCTTCCACAACAGCAATGGTGGAATTAATAACAAAGTCTGTGATTTCCGAGAGCGAACGCCGGGCTGGTTTTTCAGCCATACACCAGCGCTTCAAAGACAATATTGTTATATCAAATCCCACTGTTTGGCGTAATTGACGTTCCTCGTCGCTGAGGTGCGATAACATTTGGTCATACAATTCGTATGTGCGGCCAAGTGCAGTGATATCAAATTCTTTGATTACAACGCGCAGGTCCCAATTGGGCTGGGTGATTGCCTGCGCCAGAAATATCAAATAATTTTTACCAGCGGCGTCATTTTCTATCAATTCGCATAGTGGCAGTACCAATACTTCAAGAATTTGCCGCAGTGTGGGGTTGTCGCCAACCTTCTTCAATAATTCCATGCGGCGCATATCTATCTGGCTTGTGCGTTCGTTAATCGCAGCGCGGATCAGGCCTTCTTTCGATCCGAAATGATATTGTAATGCTGACTGGTTTCTTTGCCCGGCTTCTTGTAGTATCTCGCGGGTGGACACATCAGCGAGGCCTTTTTTTGCAATTAGGCGCTCTGCAGCTTCGATAAGTGATGTACGGGTGGCGTCGGCACGTTTTGCTTTTCCATCCGTTTGGTCGGTGCCCATATTTTCTGGCCCAATCTTAAATATAATTTGTCTCTGAGAATAAGTTAATGAATATCATTAACTTATGCAAGCTGCTTATTTGTGTTTATCGCAACCTGAAAACCAGTGATTGACACTGTAATGAATGCCATTAAAGTGTCGGCTGTGTACCAAGGTCAGGACCTTAGGGAAAGTGCATATTCAGTTTGTTGAAAACAAAGATATTCGGGACGAAAATATGTCAATACGTTTGTGGTTTGTGAAGCGTCAAATCGGGAAAATATTCAGGCCAAAATCCATGCGGGACGCAACACCGCAGCGTATAGGCCAGCATTTTTTGGATGTGCTCACCAATCTTGAGGGCAAAATGCCCAAGGTGCCAAAAGACGGTGTTATTGAACATGTGAACGAAGATGGTGCGCTGGGGGACTGGATTTGGGCACCTGGTGCCAGCAAGGACCGTGTATTTTATTATATCCACGGCGGCGGCTATGTTTGGGGAAGTCCAAAAGCTTACCATGATTTTGGCTATCTGCTCTCAAAGGCATGCGGTGCGCGTGTTTTTCTGCTGGATTATGGTCTTTCGCCTGAAACCAAGGCACCTACCCAGTTGCACCAAAGCCTTGCCGCATACGATTACATCAAAAAGAAATACCCCAAGGCCAACCTTGTTATTGGGGGCGATAGTGCGGGGGGCGGTTTGGCGCATTCCATGCTCATCGCCATCCGCGATTCCGAACGGGAATTACCACTTGCTTCAGCCTTGATTGCCCCTTGGGTAGATATCACCGGCTCCGGTGACAGTGCAAAAGAGAACCTGTGGAAAGATGTTCTTTTGGATGCCCGCGCCATTGTACACGGAGCAGACCAATTCCGGGGTGAATTTGCCGCTGACGATCCCGTTGTTTCTCCCTTGTTTGCAGATCAGGCGGGTCTGCCACCAATTTTGATGCAGGTAGGCGAAGAGGAAATATTGCGAGATGACAGTGTGCGTCTTGCGGAGAAAATCACAGCGGCAGGCGGTACGGCAAAATTGGATATTTGGCCGAAGGTGTACCATGTGTGGCACCGGTCGGCAGCCATAGTGCCAGAATCGCGCCGGGCCATCAAAGATATTGCCAACTTTTTTGAACCCTTTTGGGCACCACGTCAGGAAAATTTATGAGTAACTCTATCAAATCAGCCTTCATTACTGGCGCAGGATCAGGCATTGGGCGCGCATTGGCGCATAAATTGGCAAGTGAAGGCGCCGCAGTTTTTATCACTGATATTAACGAAGAAAACCTCAAAAAGGTTGAAGAAGAACTGAAGCAAAAGCAGGTTAATGTGCAGGCACGTGTGCTTGACGTGGCCAAAAAAGATGCCGTTTTTACGGCAGCTGCTGAAGCTGAAAAACTGTTCGGCGGCGTAGACGCAGTGTTCAATAATGCTGGCGTTTCGCTCTCTGATACCATTGAAAAAATGACCTATGAAGATTTTGAATGGCTGATGGACATCAATTTCTGGGGCGTAGTGCACGGAACTAAAGCATTTTTGCCAGCCATGCTGAAGCGCGGCAGCGGGCATATTATTAATGTGTCCAGTATTTTTGGCCATATTGGCGTTCCTACCCAGTCGGCTTACTGTGCGGCCAAGCACGCAGTGAAGGGCTTTAACGAAAGCATTTTTTACGAACTTGAAGGCACGGGCGTACAGATACATTCTGTCCACCCGGGCGGGGTAGATACGGGCATTGTAAAACACGGCAAGCATATCACTACCATGTCGGGCGACAATGATATGGACGCGATGCAGGCCAATTTTAAGCAAGCAGCTATTACCACGCCAGAGCGCGCAGCAGAAATTATCCTCGACGGTGTGGCGAATGATCGCTACCGAATTCTGGTAGGCAAGGACGCGCGTATGATTGACCGCCTCCAGCGCTGGATGCCGAACCGTTGGCGTAAAATGTTCAGGAAAAAGCTGGATGCAGGCTCGGCATTGACATAAGCCCGGTGAGGCACCTTAATTTATGTAGTTTTTGTTGGTTTGGCTTGCCTATGAGGTGGCTACGCCCCATGTAATGCCCCGGGCAACGAAAGTATTCAAAGGAGAGTAAAATGCATCAGCTTGACAAACATTATATTAACGGTGCCTGGGTGGCTTCATCAGGCAATCAGATGCTGGATATTATTAATCCGGCTACGGAGAAAAAATCCGGCGAGATGATCCTGGGTACTGCGGCTGACGTTGACCTGGCTGTTGCTGCCGCGAAAAAAGCCTTTGAAACATTTGCCTTTGTCAGCGTGCCAGACCGTATGGAAATGCTGGCAAACCTGATTGCCGAATATCAGAAGCGTATGCCTGAAATGGCGGCCATCATTACCGAAGAAATGGGCGCGCCGGTTAAGCTGGCGAACGGGGCGCATGCGCCTTCTGGCATCGGGCACCTGATGACAGCGCTTGAAATATTAAAACAGTACAGATTTTATGAAGACCGCGGCCCAACGCGTATCGTCAAAGAACCCATTGGCGTTGTTGGCATGATAACACCGTGGAACTGGCCAATAAACCAGATCGCCTGCAAAGTAGCGCCTGCAATTGCAACAGGCTGCACTATGGTGTTGAAGCCCAGTGAAGTGGCTCCTTATAGCTGCCAATTGTTCACTGAAATGGTGCATGCTGCCGGTATCCCGGCGGGTGTGTATAATGTGGTTTACGGTGAAGGCATGACAGTGGGCGAGGCCATGTCTGGTCACCCGGATATTGATATGATGTCGGTAACTGGCTCCAGCCGTATGGGTGCGGCAGTGCAAAAGAATGCTGCCGACACCATTAAGCGCGTTGCACAGGAACTGGGCGGAAAATCAGCGAATATTCTGCTGGATGACGCCGATTTTGAAGAAGCTGTAACACGGGAAACACTGGGTGCTATGCGCAATACTGGCCAAACCTGTACGCTGCTTAGTCGCATGTTGGTGCCCCATAACCGTATGGATGAAGCGGCCGAAATTGCAGCGCGCGCGGCTGCCACCGTTACGGTAGGTGACCCAACCAGCGCGGATACTTATATGGGCCCAATTGCGCACAAAGCACAGTTTGGCAAAGTAGATCAGATGATCCAAACAGGCATTGATGAAGGCGCAAAGCTGGTTGCTGGTGGTACCGGCAGGCCTGAGGGCCTGGATGAAGGCTATTTCGTGAAGCCAACAGTTTTTGCGAATGTTACGCCGGATATGACCATCGCCCGCGAGGAAGTGTTTGGGCCTGTGCTTTCAATCATTGGTTACAAAGATGAAGATGAGGCCATTCGAATTGCCAACGATAGTCCCTACGGCCTGTCTGGTGCGGTGCAATCGGCTGACCCTGCGCGTGCGCGCCGTGTTGCCTCCCGTCTGCGTACCGGCATGGTATATATTAACGGTGCTGCTGGCGATATGACAGCGCCCTTTGGTGGATACAAACAATCTGGTAATGGTCGTGAATGGGGTGATCATGCCTTCCAGGACTTCCTCGAAGTTAAGTCTGTTTTGGGCTTTAACGCTGCCGAATAACGTTCGGTAATTTTCTGAGAGATTATATGAGGGCTTTCAAAGGGCCCTCATGTTCAGAGCCTCGCTTGCTTAATGGTCAAACAATTCGTTAGAGTTGATTGTGAATAAAGCATCAGGGAGAGAAAAAATGCCCGATCATTCAGACGGGGATACAAACAGGCAGGCGAAACACCGGCTTGATTTTGATGCCTACGCCCCACCGCAAATTGCCTTGCGCATTGAAGAAACGGCTGTTGCGAAGGTTGCACAGCCTTTGGGCCAAACCTTCACTCTTGCCATTCTCGCTGGTGCTTTTATCGCCTTTGGCGCTTTGTTTTATACACTTGTTCTCACGGGTAGTCCGCTTGGATTTGGACCGGGAAGGCTGCTTGGAGGCATAGCGTTCTCACTTGGGCTTGTGCTTGTTGTGGTTGGCGGCGCAGAGCTTTTTACAGGCAATAACCTTATTGTTATGGCATGGGCTGATCGAAAAATCAGCGCTCGCCAGCTTCTGCGTAACTGGACCATTGTCTATTTTGGCAATTTTGTTGGCGCACTTGTTGTTGCTGGTATGGTGGTGCTCTCAGGTGTTTTTGGGCTTGGGGACGGCACGGTAGGTGAAACAGCAGCCAGCATTGCCAGCGCGAAGCTTGATCTTACCCTCACCGAAACATTCTTTCGTGCTGTTTTGTGTAATGTGTTGGTGTGCCTTGCCATATGGCTTTGTTTTGCAGCCCGCAGTGTAACGGACAAAATATTCGCCGTTATATTACCCATATCTGCGTTTGTTGGGCTGGGTTTTGAACATTCGGTTGCCAATATGTATGCCATACCTGTGGTGATGATGTCAGGCGGGGCTGAAGTACAATTTGCGGAATTTTTGCAAAATTTGGTGGTTGTCACAGCAGGCAATATCGTTGGCGGCGGCGGGCTGGTGGCGCTTGTTTACTGGCTTGTGTACCGGGTTTATGGCCGCTAGCCGCGCAGTGGTAATTTCGGCTATTAAGAAAAAGATAAAGCCAAGCAGGCGTTAAACCCCGCTGGCCTTCAATTTTTCATTAAAGTGCTTGCGGCACAGCGCGATGTAACGGTCATTTCCGCCAATTTCTATTGAAGCGCCTTCTTTTACAGCATCACCTTTTTCATCAACCCGCAGGTTCATGGTGGCTTTACTGCCGCAGGTGCAAATGGTTTTCAGTTCAATTAATTCATCGGCCAGCGCCAGAAGCCACTTGCTGCCTTCAAAAAGGTTTGCCTGAAAATCTGTGCGGAGGCCGTAACACAGCACCGGAATTTTTAGCGAATCTGCAACAGACCCTAATTGCATTACTTGATCTTTGGTTAAAAACTGGGCTTCATCTATAAGGATGCAATGCAGCGGGCTGTCTTTCATTTCATCAGCAATCTTGACAAAAAGGTCAAGATTCGCATCAAATGTAACAGCGTCGGCGTCAAGGCCAATGCGGGAGGATATAACAGCCTTGCCAAAACGGTCATCAAGGGCAGCGGTAAACAAGAGGGTGTTCATGCCACGTTCGCGGTAGTTGAAGCTGGATTGCAGTAATGTTGTGCTTTTGCCCGCGTTCATCGCAGAATAGTAAAAATACAGTTTTGCCATTACTGGACCTTATAAGTTAGGGATGTGACAGTTAGAATTCTGGCAGCTGACGGATCAGCCTGTTAGGGTGCGTTTTCCCATTGGGGGAGCCTAGGCATTTGGTGTCAATTGGGCAAGGGTGGAAAGAGGAAAATATGCGCATACTTTTGATGGCTTTTGTTGGCCTTGCCGTGCTGTTGCTGGATGCAACGCTGGAAGCGCAAGAAACCCGGCATAAAAAAATACGCATGGCGGGTGCTGCGCTTGATTGGTCGGCGGAAAATGGCCGCCTGCGCCCGGCAATGCAGGCTTTCCCCAAAGGGGGCGACCTGCATAACCATTTGGCTGGCGCTATTTATGCTGAAACCTGGCTTGACTGGGCAGCGGAAGACGGCATCTGCGCCGATATGGCTGTGCCTGCGTTGGTATTTCCTGTGGAAGGAAAAAGCTGCGAGGAAAGTGATTTTATACCAGCTGCTGCCGCCCGCGCTGACGCCGATATGCGTCGCCGTATCATCAATAGTCTTAGTAACCGCAGTTATGTGCCAACACTTGATTGGTCAGGCCACGCAGATTTTTTTGCAACATTCGGGCGCACGGTATCCAGCAGCAAGCGTTTTGGCGACAAGCTGGCGATTTTGGCCAAGCGCGCCGACCAGCAAAATACGCTTTATCTTGAGCTGATGGAGACAATTGTTTTCGGTGAGCTGTTCCCGCTGGTGGGTGGCATTGAACTTTCCGGTGATGTGGCTGCGGATTATAAAACGCTGATGGCCAGTCCGTTTGGTGCAAAAATACCCGAATTTGTGGCATATATCCGAACTGAAATTCAGAAAGCGCAGGCAAAAAAATCTGCACTGCTGGGCTGTGATGACACGCCGAGCGCGGTAGGCTGTGATGTGGAAATTCGTTTCATACATCAGGTTATTCGCGAATTTAAACCCTCGCTGGTGTATGCGCAGATCATGCTGGGGTGGGCGGTGATGGACGCCGTTGATGAAGTGGTGGGGATTAATCTGGTGGCACCCGAAGATGGTTTTATTGCGCTTAGGGATTATAGCTACCATATGCGCATGATTGACCACCTGTACCAAACACAGGGTGCACAAAATGTTACGCTGCATGCGGGTGAGTTAACCATTGGGCTGGTGCGGCCTAAGCAGCTGCAATTTCATATCCGTGAGGCGATTGAAATAGGTCATGCCAAACGTATTGGCCATGGTGTTGATATTGCCTATGAAACAGATAGCGAGGCGCTGGCGAAAAAAATGGCCGCTGAGGGCATTATGGTGGAAATTAATCTCACCAGTAACGACATGATTTTGGGCGTTAAAGGGAGGGCTCACCCTATTGTTATATACCGCGACCTGGATGTGCCTTATGCAATTAGTACAGACGACGAGGGCGTGTCGCGCGGTGATCTGACGCATGAATATATGCGTTTTATGACGACCTACGACATACCGTATCTGGAAATGAAATATGTCTCGCGTAATTCGCTGACATACAGTTTTTTGCCAGGCGAAAGTTTATGGCTTAATAAAGAATGCGCTGCTGCAGTGGAAGAGTGGAAAACACCCGGTGCAGCATGTGACAATTTCATCAAAGCCAGCAAAAAAGCGCAGTTACAATGGGAGCTGGAACTGCGTTTCCGTGAATATGAAAATACGCTCCGTATTCCAAAGCGGAAGCGGAAATCATTCAATTAATATTAGTAGTTAATCGGGGTAGGGAAGTATGAGCGAGAATACAAATGTGCTGGGGGGCGGCGCTGCAACTTCGTCGCAGTTCGCGTCGGATACGAATGCTGGTGTAGCATTCTTCCTGGACGTGGTTGTGAATATGTTTGTGCTGGCAGGCGTTTTGATGGGGAGTTTCGGTTTTCCGGGCGATGTTGTCTTCAGCAAAATCATACCGGGTGCAGTGGCCGGAATATTGGCAGGAAATCTGGCCTTTAACTGGCTCGCCCGTAAAACGATTGATGCAACAGGCAACAAGAGCCTGACAAGTATTCCTCTGGGGCTTGATTTGCCAACAACCTTTGGTATGGCCTTTTTTGTGGTTGGCCCGGCGTATTTGGCTGGCCTTGATGGCATGGGCAGCGCCGAGGCTGCCAACCAAGCATGGATTATAGGCATGGCCGCTACCCTGTGGATGGCGGTGATCAAGTTTGTACTTTCTTATTTTGGCCGTGCGATGCAGCACGAATTGCCGCAAATGGCGCTGATTGGCGCAATGGCCGGTATTGCTACGGTGTGGTTGGGAGCCGAGGCAATTTACGGTGTGTTTGAGCTGCCAGAGGTTGGTATTTTGGCGCTGATTATTATGGCATTTGCGCTGATAGCGGGTCATAAGCTGCCGTTCAATATGCCAGGTGCCATTTTGGCTATCGTTGCGGGCACGGCGATATATTATATATTGGCCTTTGCTGGTGCGGGAGACGGCTATGTTATTCAGGACATGCCTGATTTCCAACCCGCTATTCCAATGCCTACGATTGACGGGCTGATGGGCATGTTCGGCACTGTTACCAATTATATTGGCATTATTATTCCGTTTGCGCTGCTGATTGCTGCAAGTGCTGTGAATGTAGTGGCGGGCGCCAAGGTGGTGGGCGATGATTACAACCCGGCAACTGTGGTGCGGCTTGATAGCGCAGCGACAGCGATTGGGGCGCTTTTTGGTGGTGTGGTACAAACTACCCCGTATTTTGGCCACGCTACGTACAAACGTATGGGTGCGCGCACCAATTATGCGCTAGGCGCAGCGGGTGCAATGACAGTGGTAGGCTTTGCCGGGGCGGTGGCTGTTGCCTCCAAGGTTATTCCTTCGGCAGTGTTGAAGCCGATTTTGGTTGTGGTGGCGAGCGATATTATGCGGCTGGCTTTTTCTGGCGGCAGTGTGCGCCACGCGCCTGCACTGTTGTTTGCAATTGTGCCTGCAATCCTGAATTACACCCATACCAAAGTGTCAGAGCTTTATTTTAAACTGGATGCTACGGCACAAGCCGCGCTTGGTGCCGACTGGATGTCTGGATATTTTCTGCTTGGGGCCATGTCACGCGGTTATATTCTTACCAGCCTTGTATGGGCGGCGCTTGTTGTTTGGGTGATTGACAAAAAAATGATGCGCGCTGCAGGTGCAGCCTTTGCAGCAGCCATTTTTACAGAGTTTGGTATAATCCATTCAGTGCTTGGCAGTTCGGCCATGTATTTGCCGTGGGCTATCCCGGATTTGGGCGGTGCAGAGATACTCGCACACCGGCTGGCGGCGGGGTATTTCATTGCAGGCCTAATGCTTTTGGCCTTTGGAATGATGAAAAAAGAAGACGATGAGCAAATCAGTTCTTGACCAAATAGTCAAGAATAGGGTCTTTACAGGCCAACTGATCTTAATATATGCCAATATGCCTCATGCTTGAGAGCATATTGGTGAAGGGCTTGCCCTATAGTGTTGGAATTATGATGACATCAGACAGCTTGGTAAACCAAGGCACGAGCTTCCAAGGCGATTGGCTGGACGGTATTCGTGTGAATAAAAGCGCCGTTGAGCGCCGGACGGCCAGCATTGGTACGCGCCGCTCGGTAAAAAAAGCCTCACAACTGGCTTATATGCTGAAAGCGATTAGCTGTATCGACCTTACAACGCTGGCGGGCGATGATACACCGGGCCGGGTGAAGCGCCTGTGTGCAAAAGCCGCTAACCCGGTGCGCCGTGATATTCTTGAAGCACTGGGTGTGGCTGATATGAAGCTCACCACGGGTGCTGTTTGTGTGTATCACCAGATGGTGCCAACTGCGGTTGAGGCTCTTAAGGGCACAGGTGTTCCTGTGGCTGCGGTTTCAACCGGTTTCCCGGCGGGCCTGGCCCCTATGGAAACCCGGCTTGAAGAAATTCGCCGCTCTGTTGAAGCTGGTGCTGGCGAAATTGACATTGTTGTAACCCGTGCGCATGTGCTTTCCGGTAATTGGGAAGCGCTTTATGATGAAATTAAAGCCTTTAAAGCTGCATGTGGGCCTGCCCGAATGAAATCCATTTTGGCAACCGGCGAGCACGGCAATCTTACACAGGTAGGCAAAGCCTCGATGGTGGCGATGCAAGCCGGGTCTGATTTTATTAAAACATCAACCGGCATGGAAGGTGTGAATGCCACACTGCCTGTATCGTTGGTGATGATCCGTCAGATACGTGATTTTTATGAGCGCACCGGCATTATGGTTGGTTACAAACCCGCGGGCGGGATTAAAACCGCAAAGGATGCGGTTGTTTACCTGACACTGATAAATGAAGAACTTGGCAGAGCCTGGCTGGAGCCGGAAATGTTCCGCTTTGGTGCATCAAGTTTGCTGGGTGACCTTGAACGTCAGCTGGAATATCATGCCACTGGCGGTTATTCTGCCTCTTACAGACATCCAATGGGCTAGGGAATATCATGACTGTGAAAGAAAAGTTTGAAACAATGGAATATAGCCCAGCACCGGAGAGCCGTGCTCAGGTTGATGCCTGGCTGGAAAAAAATGACCATGCCTTTGGTATGTATATTGACGGCGAGTGGGTGAAACCTGCGGATGCTGCGCGCTTTGCAACATATTCACCCGCTACAGGTGAAAAGTTAGCCGACATTACGTCAGCGCGTCAGGAAGATGTGGACAATGCTGTTGCTGCAGCGCGCACGGCCCAAGGTAAATGGGCCGCACTTGGTGGGCATGGGCGCGCACGCTATATGTATGCTATTGCGCGGCTGGTGCAAAAGCATTCACGCATACTTTCCGTGCTGGAAAGCTTGGATAACGGCAAGCCGATCCGCGAAAGCCGGGATATAGATATCCCGCTTGTAGCCCGTCATTTTTACCATCATGCCGGTTGGGCGCAGTTGATGGATGATGAATTTCCTGACTATGAAGCTGTGGGTGTTGCCGGGCAGGTTATCCCGTGGAACTTCCCGTTCCTGATGCTGGCATGGAAGATTGCTCCAGCTATCGCAGCGGGTAACACAGTGGTATTGAAACCCGCTGAATATACATCCCTTACGGCAATAATGTTTGCCGAACTATGCGCAGAGGCAGGCTTGCCTGCCGGCGTGGTGAATATTGTTACCGGCAAGGGCGACGTTGGCTCAATGATTGTGGAAGCAGACGTAGACAAGGTGGCTTTCACCGGGTCAACCGGCGTTGGTAAAATTATCCGTCGTGCCATTGCAGGTTCAGGCAAAAAACTAACGCTGGAACTTGGTGGTAAATCGCCGTTCATCGTTTTTGAAGATGCCGATATTGACGGCGCCGTTGAAGGCGTTGTGGATGCTATCTGGTTTAATCAGGGGCAGGTTTGCTGTGCTGGCTCTCGTTTGCTGGTTCAGGAAGGCATTGCTGATCGTTTCTTCACGAAGCTTAAAGCCCGTATGGCCAAGCTGCGTGTTGGGCACAGCCTTGATAAATGCATAGATATGAGCGCCATTGTGGACGGGGTTCAAAAAGAACGTATCGAAGCGCTGATTGAAAAAGGCAAAGCCGAAGGTGCGGATGTGTATCACGCGCCGTGCGATATGCCCGAAGGTGGAGTCTTCTATCCGCCAACGCTTGTTACAGGCGTAGGCACCGATAATACCCTGTTCACAGAAGAGATTTTTGGCCCTGTGATGACAGCCATCACGTTTCGCACACAAAGCGAAGCTGTTGGGTTGGCGAACAACACCATTTACGGGCTGGCAGCTACGGTATGGTCAGAAAGTATATCACGTGCGCTGGAAGTCGCTCCTGCCCTTAAGGCCGGGGTGGTGTGGATTAACGGCACCAATATGTTTGACGCAGCCGTTGGCTTTGGTGGCTACCGTGAAAGCGGGTTTGGCCGCGAAGGCGGACGTGAAGGCATGCTGGCATACATGAAACCGGTTTTTGAGAAGACGCTGAAAGAATGGAAGCCGATTGAAGCGCCTGAAGTCGTCGCGTCCAAGCCGGGAACCGGTCTGCCGGGGATCGATCAAACCGCCAAAAACTATGTTGGTGGCAAACAGGCGCGCCCTGACGGCGGCGACAGCACAGTTATTGCCACTTCCAAAGGCGCGTATGCAGGCCTTGTGGGTGCAGGTAATTATAAAGATATTCGTAACGCGGTTGAAGCGGCCACCAAGGCTGCAGGCTGGGGCGGTGTAACCGCGCACTTGCGGGCGCAAATTCTGTATTATATCGCTGAAAACCTTAGCACACGGGCTGCCGAATTCGAGGCTCGCCTAATGACCCTTACTGGCGCAACGGCGAAAGCTGCAGCGGCTGAGGTTGACCTTTCAATTCAGCGCCTGTTCAGCGCGGCTGCATACGCTGACAAGCATGACGGCCTCGTACACCAACCTCCTATGCGCGGTGTAGCTTTGGCGATGAACGAACCCATTGGTACTTTGGCCATTGTTTGCCCGGACGAAGCGCCTTTGCTCGCATTTGTAACGCTAACCGCGTTTGCTATGGCAACAGGCAACCGGTCGGTGGTGATACCGTCAGAGCGCTATCCGCTTTTGGCAACTGATTTTTATCAGATTTTCGAAACATCGGATGTACCTGCGGGTGTAGTGAATATTGTTACTGGTGCACGAGATGCAATGGCGGTACCGCTTGCCAAACATTACGGCGTTGATGCTATCTGGTATTTTGGTACCCGCGATGGCTGTGCTGAAATTGAAGAACTTGCCGCTGATAATATGAAGCGCACCTGGCTTAATTACGGCAAAGCCTATGATTGGGTAGACGGGGATCAAATGAACGCCAAAAGCCTGATGGAGCGTGGCTCGGAAGTGAAAAACATCTGGGTGCCATACGGCGATGCCAACGAAGGCGGTAAAAGCTACTAGGCGAATATTTCAACAGCTTGATTATGACAAGAAGAAGCCCGACAAATAATGCCGGGATTCTTTACTGTTTTCATATATCAGCCGCGCCGCTACATGGTTTTTGTTTGGGTTTGAGCAGTTAATTTCCATGCTGTGAAGTATCTGACATAATACTAAGGCTCTAACCAACGTTGTAAGTATAGTTAAAATCAATGCTTGTATTTTTATATCAACACTTGCCTGAACTGGCATTGCTTTTCCCGATTCAGCTGTGCATAGTCTTTGCATGGCCATATTTACTGTATGGTCAACTAGAAGGTGTCATTCATTGAATGTGGCTGTTTGTTAATGGTGAGTACTCTGCAGTCTCTTTGTTACTCCAAGGCGACGGAAGAATTGGTGAATTTTTGGACCAGTCTGCCGTGCCCTGAGGGACAGGCATGCCCTAAGAGGGCTGATTTTTCGTCCGCGAAAGTCAATGGTATGCTGCCAGAAATATTTTTGAGCGAATGGGATGGTGACCAAGACCTGATTATTGTTCAAACTGGGACCATTCTGGACCGCCTTATTGGTGAAGACCTAACGGGAAGCAATTTGTTTGAAATGACGCCTGCGCCGTTGCGTGGCGCCGAGCGCCGGTATTACGAGGCTTTGCGCGACACACCCTGCGCGGGTATGTTAACGCGTTCTGCGCCTAATCGGCTGGATAAGCATTTTTTTTATAGAACAATCCAACTTCCTTTGCTGGATCCCTTTGGTGACGTTTGCTATTTTGTTGGTACGGGGACGGTTCTGGATGAAGCTCAGATCGTAGCCGAGCGCGGTAAGATCGACCTCGACGAGTCGATACTGGTTGAGCGGCATTTCTTCGATATTGGAGCTGGTCTTCCAGAGCCGAATATCGTTACAGATGACCCTGCATCAAAAATATATTTCCACTCTGACTTTAAAGCGTAGAGTTCGAATCGAAATTTTCTGTACTGTTGCGTCTATTAAATCAGAACAAAGGTGTAGAGTAATAACGTAAAATTACGCCTTTTACGCTATTATTACGCAGCTTATAGTAGATTATTACATTTTTCCTTGATTCAATACTTAAATCCACCTATCGGGCCGGTGAGGTTGTATGGTTAATATTGCGTTAACCATTTGGGGCATTTTTTGAGTCTTTTAATAATTTGAAGAGGGATTTCCATGTTAGAAAATGCCATTGATTCATCGGCGAGTGGGATAGAGACGCCTATCTCGAACGGTACGAACTTCCATATAATGTCATATGAGGGTTTTCCCATTCATATGAAACAATACTCGAAGGGGCTTACAGATATTCCGCTCGTCTTTATTGGCGGCGCATTTCAGAATATCGACCGTGTCGAGAAAATTTGCCGGGCGCTTGCTGAAGAAACATGGGTCATCACGGTTGATACCCCCGGGAACGGGGATACCGGCGTCTTGCCATCTGACTATAGCTTCGATTTCATATGCCAAGCCATCAATATTGGTTTGAAGAGCTT
>Ga0316204_10003792_pt1 | contig 29060 bp, 31 predicted proteins | sample 6monrhotite_MG_2_FD_205661 | JGI IMG/M metagenome (GOLD analysis project Ga0316204, IMG submission 205661) | Microbial mat bacterial communities from mineral coupon in-situ incubated in ocean water Damariscotta River, Maine, United States -... | ecosystem: Environmental > Aquatic > Marine >...
CGATAAATGTAAAAAAGCCAATATTGGAATTCAGTTCCCTTTTATAGTTGGTTTTCCTGAAGAATCTCTAAAAGCATTTAATAGCAGTATTAATTTTGCAATCAAACTCAGTAATTTATCTCCGAAATTTAAACCTGTAATTTTCTATTATAAACCTTATCCGGGTACTCCTATTACTGACGATTTAATTAAAAACGGTTATCAAATGCCCCAATCTATGAAAGAATGGAGCCATTTTGATTATGTCTCTAATTCAGGACCTTGGGTAACTAAGGAGCGAAAAAAAGAAGTTGAACGCCTTAAATTTTATATCCGAATGGCGAAAACTCAACACAAGCTTGGTCTTCCTTTAAAGTGGGTTGCTACTAAAAGAATGAAAAACAAATATTTTAGTTTTCCTTTAGAGCAATTGGTTATTGAAAAGGTAAAACCGATTCAACGACTATCATAAAATAAACTTATTCCGCAAGAATACTGTTTAGTTGAAAAATAAAATTCCATTCCCCCATTCTTCTTTTTTCAAGAACAGTTTTAAATTCAAGTGAATTCTTTTTTGCTAGTTGCCGTATGATTTCAAGTTCACAATCTTCAGAAAGAATTAAATATACCTTTGAGTCCTGATTAAAATAGTTTTTGATTGTCATAAAAAGCTGCTGAAAATATTCAAATTCTTCCCCACAAAACCAAGCCTTTTCCTTATCGTCTTTAGGATTCTTAGGGTAATAAGGAGGATTGATTACAATGAAATCAAAATCTTGTTTTGGAATAGCTGTAAACAGATCTGAAAAAATAGATTCAATTCTCACTTCATTTCTCTCTGCATTTAAATGCACATTCTCAATCGCTTTAGAATTAATGTCAGTAGCTACTACTCTTGCCCCTTTTCGGGCAGCCAAAACGCTAATTATTCCTGTTCCACAACCTAATTCTAAAAAACTTTTTTTATCCAAATCTATCTTATCAATAAACTCCAATAGTAATTTCGTACTTATAGTAAAGAAAGGGTGAAATACTCCTGGTAAGACTATGGCTTGCACACCTTTATAATTAAATTTTCTAGGTTTGGTATAGTAGAGTTTTGCAAACAGGCGAAGAAAAGGCGAAAGAATTTTAATAAGGAGTTTTCTCATTCTTAAATAGTTAAAAATGCCGCATTTCGACTCCGCTCAATGTGACATTTTTATTCTCCATAAAAGCCTTCAATTTCTGGCTGACGATATTTCCAGAATTTATGCATTGCTTTGATTTCATACGGAAAATGATAAAAGCCAGTTTTATACCTCCATTTAGAAGCCGACCGCATTATTGTTTTTTTCATTCCCTTTATACGATAGTCTGATTTAGTTGGGTGATACCCATTTAAAACTACCTCAAAATTTCGAATTTTGTCTATCATCTGAGGAGTCAACCAAGGCGTTAAAGGGTTTTTTCTCAAGTCAAAATTTTCCCAAGAAGGATTTAGCCAATCTTCTAATCTTTCTGGGAACTCAAAGCCAGCCTTTGTGATTTGCTCATACAGTTCAGACCCTTCTGTAGGAACAGGGCTGTATAAATAAATAATAATCTCAGTATCAGGATTGAGTTCCTTGATGGTCTTGATAAAAGCTATGTCTGAGTCAATTTGAGCCATTACTTTTTCTTCACTTTCTCCTGGCATTCCTAAGACAAATGAATACTCTGGTACAATCCCAACTTTTCCCATTCGCACAGCAAACGCTTTGATTTGAGCGGCCGATTGTGTCCCGCCTTTATCCATTTGTTTCAATACCTCATCACTACCTGTTTCAGCTCCTAAAAAGATCATTTCACAACCTGCATCTTTCATCAACTGTAAGTCCTCATCACTGTACTTGTTGATGGTATCTATTCTTCCTTCTCCCCACCACTTGATCTTATCCTTTAATACCAACTTCGAAAATTCTACTACTCGTTTCCGTGAAGTAAAAAAATTATTGTCATGAAATTCAACTGCATCCAAACCATAATTGTCTTTCAACCACTTCACATCCTTGTAAATGTTTTCTGCAGATTTTCCTTTCCATCGGGCATTATAAATGGGTACTACCGCACAAAAAGAACAAGTAAAAGGGCAACCAAGACTTGAATGATACGCCATGGTTTTATTGCCCATAAATGTTTTTTGCAAATACCCTTTTATTGGATAGAATTGGTTGAAATATTCATAAGGCAATTGTGGGAGTTCATCTTGATTTAGTAATTCTTCTTTAAAGGTTTTGAAAATCTCACCTTCTTTTAAATAAATGAGATTTTTAACACCCGAAGGTTCTTCCTCTTTTTCCAATTCATCTAATAACAACGGAAAGGCTCTATCTCCAGGTCCGTCGATCACATAATCAACATACCCACTCTTTAAAACAACAGGATGTTGATTCGTAGCAAAGTAACCTCCCCAGATAACTGTTATATCTGGATATTCTTCTTTCAGCCTTTTACTTATAGGAATAGCCTGCTTCAATTGAGGCCCCGGCATTACCGTTACACCAAAATACTTAATGTTCTTTTCAGCAATGTAATTTTTAATCTTCTCCCATGAATCTTTTTCTAAGTTTCCATCCACAAAAGCCAGCTCGTATTTACCATAAACCGACGCTCCTACTTGCAATATAGAATTGGGAATACGGTGTTTCCACTTCGCACTTCGAGGATTAAAAAGAAGGATTTGGGCTGAATTCATAGATTAAACAAAAATAGGAAATGGGGAATTTATAAAATTAGGAGGTTTAACTTACTCAATAGATTTCATCTGATATCCAGAAACGATGGATTTAACCTTAAAAAGCACTGCCTTTTTAGAGAATAAATTGCCTTGAAGTTTTGCTTTATGGTAATTGACTTCATTCACAATTTTTCTAACTGCATGATCGTAATAGGCTCTAGGGTAGGTCCTTTCAAAATCTATTTCTCTATCAGTACTTGTCTTCCAGTCCGGTTGCTGAGTAATTAAGGGTTTGATTTGATTAAACAAGCCAGTTCCTTTTATAGGATAAGCCACTGTAATGGTAAAATTATCTGGGTTAGCCTCTTTCAAATAGTCTATTGTTAAATCAATATCTTCTTTCGTTTCTGTTGGATAACCTACCATAATAAAGGTGCCAGTTTCTACCCCATAAGTTTTGGTGAGCTTCATCATTTCTGCCACCTTATTGATATCAACTTGGCGCTTCATTAAATCAATAATTCGTTGTGATCCACTTTCAGCTCCAATCCAAATTCGAAAACAACCGGCTGATTTTAATTGTTCAATTATCGTTTCATTCATTCGCTCAGCTCGAGTAATACATTCAAAAGGGATACTTATCCCTCTTTTCTGCATTTCTTCAGAAAAAGCAGCGATCCACTTATGGCTAACCGTAAACACATCATCTACGAACCAAAGTGCATCTGGTTGAAAATTTTCAATCAAATGTTCAATCTCATCCACTACCATTTTAGGACTTCGACGCCTGTAACTTTGTCCATAAACTGCTGTACTACACCATTGACAGGTATAAGGGCAACCTCTCTGAGTAGATATATTCAAGGTGCTTTTACCGTGATGATCTTTCCAAACATTAAGGTATTGCGAGAGGTCTATTTTCTTTCGATTTGGAAAGGGCAATTGGTCTACCTCTTTGATTTTTATCCTAGCTTGATTTTTAACTACTCCCCCATTCTCATTAACAAAAGCTAATCCAGGAACAGCATCATAGTTTTGATCTCCGTTCAACTGCTGGATAAATTCTAAAAAAGTCTCTTCGCCTTCGCCAATAACTAAAAAATCAGCTCCATATTTTAAATAGTCTTCCCAGTTATAGGTAACATCTGGCCCACCCATTAAAATTTTTGTATGCCTTAATATCTCACTAGATTTTACCTTCTCAATCAATTCCAAAATTTTCACCTTGGTCATTAAATTGGTATACAAGGCAATTACCTTTGGCTGGTATTTTTCTATAAAGTCAAACCATTTGTGTTCTGAAGAAAAAGTGGAATCAAACACTTCATGTTCAACATTATGCTGTTCTAAGAATGCTGAAATATACAACAAGCCTAAAGGTGGATAAGGCCGCATAATTTTCTGCTCCTTCTCATCTTCTTCTATAAAATAACCATGGGTTAATACTATGCTCATTTCCGTTCTGCAACTATTATGTAATGATCTGCATTAGATGACAAAAAACTAATGTTACCAAAAATACGTTCTAAAAAATACAACCCTTTTAAAAGCCAATTGTTTCTCTTAAAAAACAATTCCATATAAGATGGAGGTAAAAAAATAGCTACCGGCTTTTTCAATATGATTTGATAATTACTGCACAATAAGTTAGCAACCGTTGTCGGATGATGATAATAGGTCCTAATCGATTCACCATTTACTTCTACTTCCAAAAACTCTTTTCTATTCCTTCTCCCTATCTGATTAAACTTCCCTTTTAATAAATGGTAACCGTCTGCCACAAAACAATGATTTGGCATAATCACTGAAACAAACGTATCTCCTTTTTTCTGATGCTTTGCTAATTCATTAAAAAAACTACTTAATTGATCTTCTGAAAGACAGTTTAATCCTCCAAAATTTGAAAATACCACTTCCGAATTACCAACATTGTCATCAATTGATATATCAATAAAATTTCTTAAATAGATTTTCAAGTTTGGATTCCGTTTTTGTGCTACTTTAACCATTTTCTCTGAGCCATCTGTGGCAATTACTTTATGTCCCAGGTCTGTAAATAATTGAGCATCATAGCCTGTACCACAGTTGACTTCAAATACACGCTTTGGCTCCTTAAAAAAACTGATCTTATTCAACCAATGATACACCCTTTTACGTTGCAGCTTCCCAATTTCCGAAAAAGTAAAATCAGCATCGTATTCAGCTGCAGCAGAATCAAAAGAAGGTATTTTTGAATGATTCATATAAATCTAAAAGGCACTACAACATCTTGAACAACCAGAAAATAGGCCTCCATCTTTCATTAAGTTAGCTCGAAAGGTAGAAAAAGGTGTTGAATTCCAAATTTGCGGAAAATCATCTTCGTACAAATTGCCAACGGTAAGGTTAAAACACCTACCATGCGCTGGAATAACTGATCCATCAGACTTAATCATTAAACTGGAAAAAACGGCATTACAATGTGAACCTAATAGCTTTTCTGGTTGAAGGTAAAATTCATCAAGCCCTTCTTCTGTGTTAATCTCAGGAGAGAAGGTTACCTTAAATGGAAAATTGTTCTTTCTTATTTCTTTTATTTCTGCCAAAAGTTTTGGCAGATCCATTTGAGACAAATCAATCTCTTCTAAATTTGAAGAAGTAGCAGGATACAAATGCCCCCATTTCTCATTGTGCTTATCAGCCATACCCTTATCAGCAAATTGGGTATGCATAAATGACACTTCATTAATTTTTAATGATCTCAATTCTTCTAAAAAGGATTGTAGATAACCAACATTCCATTGAGTTATCGCACAAATAATCTCTATTGCTGGTGCATTATCGTACTGTTGTATTTCCTTGATGCCCTCCAATGCCTTTTGAAAAGACTTTTTGTGCCCTCTGATTTCATTATGAATATCAGGCGGTCCATCCAAAGAAATATATAATTGTTTAACTCCAGCTTCCGATAGTCCTTTAGCCTTTTGCCTTAAAGTTAGTGCATTGGTCGTAATGGTAGTAAAAAGTCCCTTTTTAGTAGCATATGCTATGGATTCAACCAAATGAGGATAAACCAAAGGTTCTGTAAAAGCATAAGCTAGCTTACTGCCAGGAAAGTGTTCAGCACTTTGATCAATAACCTTTAAGATTAAGTCCAATGGCATATTGATGGGATGCGTCCCAATAAGGTTTTGAGCAAAATTACTTTCCAAGTTTTGAACCCCAACATCACACATTTTGCAATGTAAATTGCAAACATTATTTACCCCTAAAACAATCCATTTTGGAGCCTGAAATACACGCTTTGGGTAAAGCCTAGCATTTACATTCCTAAGTTTTTCAGATATCACTGCCATTTCGAATTATTTTTGATCGGCCGACCACTAATTTTGCCAAAACCAATCTACAAATTATACCACTAAGCAAAGCACCAAATATTCCATACCAACTCACCAATAATAATCCAATCACAATATTACAGACTGCTGCGATCAAATTGTAATGTAACAACTGTTTTTCATTTTTGTGCTTTAACAGGATTTGGCTTTCAATCAAATAGGTATACAACGGAAAAAGGTAAGCAAAAAACAACAGCAAGTGCCAAAGGTTTAGATCAATCAAGTAGATGTATTGTAATCCAAAGTACAATCCTATCGACAATAAGACTGTTGAAATAAAACCGATTTTCAGATAGAGCTTTTTTAAGCTACTAAAATCATTTCCTTGCCATCGGTATATGTTCTTTTGAAAGGGGCCTAAGATTATGGCAGAAAAGGTTTGCCCCAGCAATAAAAACCCAATAATAACCTGATAAGCAGCTAAATCCTGCTCTGGAAGTAGATAGGCAGCAACGTACAAATCTCCTTTTGTTTGAACTAAACCAGCAATTGATAGGGCGAAAAAGGGAAATGATAGCTGTAAGTCTTTTTTTATTCCCGTAATGGAAAGAGATGGTACCTTCCATTCTCTTAGTAAAGGAGACAATACAATAAACTTGGCAATAGCCGAAAAAGCAAAGATGTATATCAACACCTCCAAATTCATTTCTTCAGAAAAGAAAAAAACACTAAGTACAGCAGATGATATTGCTACTATTTCTGCACTTATAGACCACCAATATTTTCTATAGAACTGAATAATTGAATCAAACAGGAATGAGAACCATTTAAAGGAAGTCCAAAGTAATAGTGGGAAAAAATAGGGTTGAAATACTGGTATTAACCACAGTAAAAAGACAATTAATATCAATATCGAAATGCGAGAATACGTCGTTTTTCCCCAACAATCACCTATATCACTTGGCTTTAACGAAAACGCTCTTATTAAAAATGGCTTTTGCCCCCAATTCAACAGCGTTGTCAATAATTCTACTCCAACTAGAAAAACAACAAATTTGCCCCATAGGTCGATGTCAAAAAGTCGGATAATTAATAATGAAATCAGACTTGTATGTATAGGTCTTAGAATGAAACTAATGGTCTCCAGGCCTATAAATTTTGATCGCTTAATATTTTTAGCACTAGTTTTCAAGGCAACAAATTAGGTTCATTATCTATAGTTTCTCTTGCACTTGAAGTACTAGGCAATACTTGATAAGGAGTATATTTCTCAATTTCGTGACGATAGTATAGCTCCCCAAACTCTGGAAACTCATCATGCCTATGAGTTTTATATGCTATTAACTTCAGCTTAACTTCTTCTTCTAACATATCCCATTCTCTGGCCAAACGTTTGGCAGATGGCTCTAAAAATCGAATGTAAAGCTTCTCTAATTCTGTATGTTGAGCATTATTGTCAAAATCTATTTCTGGTGTTAAGCTGGCCCTATAGTTATCCAACACACTTCTATTTAATTCAATGATGCTATCAAATTGTTTGGGTGAAAAATATGCAGGAACAACTGTCAAAGCTGCAATTCCTTTTTGGAGATTTGTTTCATGACACCACAAACATTTAGAAGGTTTACCTGCAATTGATAAACTAGAATCAGCACCTCCTATTAGTTCTTGATTTTTATTGTAGATACCAAAGCGAAGCTGACCGTTTTCCATAATGTCCATCACCTCGTTCTCTTTTACAATATGACTAGAATCCAAAAGCGAACCTGTTAATTCTTCAGCTAAATAACTCAAGGTATTGATATTTTGATCTTCCGATGGCATATTTATGATACGTTCTCCAAAAGCAACGCCTGATTCTATAATTGCTGCTCTCTTTTGTAAAAAGTTATAACTGGATTTATAGTTTTCCAAAGTAATAGGCATGCCAACTATCTTATAGTAATGATTTGAGTTATTAAAGATGCTAACTACAAACCTTCCAGCATCAATGTCTCCCCTTGCTTCAAATTCTTCGCTTATTTTATACTTAACAATTAACTGTTCAAGCTGATTGAGTGCATTTTCATTGAACCCAAATTCTTTAAAATCAATCTGAATCTTTTCATTGCTTATCCAATTGTGCACCTAAAAAGGAGAAGCACCATCTTAAACCTGTTTCAAATTCAGCTTTTGTTTCTGTATCATTTTGATACCAGCGAAATACAATTTGAGATGTTGAATTTGAAATAGTGGAAGGTGTTTCAACAGAGTCGTCTTTACAAGATTCTATTAGCATCAAAAGCACAATGAATGGGATAAATAACTTTAGCGAAGCCCTCATTCTTTTGCTAGAACATGTTTATAGTTACCCAACGCAAATTTTAAGGTCTCCCAAAAATTTCTTTTCTCTGACTTGATGTATACATAGAAATAGATTAGTCCAAACCACGCTCGGAAAAGAATATTAGGCGGCAAGTGTATGAAACGCTTGATTAATGGAAAGGTCCATGGCCAAAGAACAGCTGTCTGGAAAAATTTCTGAAGATTTTGCATCTCTTTAATATTGGGCAATTCTAACTGAGATGAAAGAAAAAAGGACTTATCCAATTCTTCTACATTAAAAGTGGGACTTAAGTAGCCTTTAGCGTATGCATATTCAGATAACTCAGTTCCAGGAAAAGGTGAAAAAATTGAACACCAAGGATAATCCGCTTTAATTTTAATATTCAACTCCACTGTTGAAAATGCATCTTCCAATGTTTCATCGGGTAAACCTAAAATATTATAGGTCCTAAAGGTAATTCCAGCTTCATGAAGCAAGTCTGCTGCCGCTATAATTTGATCGTTGTCCAATTGCTTTTTTAGCACCTGATTTCTCAAATCTTCATTCCCAGATTCAACTCCAAAAAACACAGATTTACATCCAGCCTTGGCTAGGTTAAAAGCATAATCTCTATCTGCGGCAACTAGATCAGCTCGTACCAAACAGATAAATTCCAAGCCTACTTTCTCTTTATAAACTTCTAGAAAATCATACAACCATTTGCGCTTCATTCCAAACACATCATCCGCGAAATAAATAACCTCTGTATTCGTCTCTTTCTTTAGTCTAATGCATTCTTCAATAACTTCATCAATTTCTCTAATTCGAACATATTTACCTTTCCCATCATACAACTCTCGCATGGCATCTTCAAAGCAGAAAGAACAATGAAATGGACAACCTCTGGAGGTAATTACATTTCTAACCTTTCCACTTCCTTTATTAATAAGCTCAGCATATAATGTTCGATCTGGATAAGGGTAATCATCCAAGCGATCAGCTAAATTCCTTAAGGAGTTATGCGTAGCCCCTTTTTCATTCGCGAAAGATAGGTTAGGTACCTCACTAAAATCCTTTCCCTCATCTACTAAATTCATTATTTCGAGAAGGGATTCTTCTCCTTCGCCACGTATCAGGTAATCGACACCTTCTTCTAAAACAAATTTTGGGAAAAAAGTAGGGTGAGCCCCTCCAAAAATATTCTGAATGCCATAAGCTTCCTTTATTTCTCTAGCCATTTTTAATGCCCAAGAATGGCTCCCACTCATTATTGAAAACCCTACAAAATCAGGCTTGAACTTTTCAATTTGTTGAGCGAAATCTTCTAGTTTGTGTCCTATGGAAATATCACATTGATGTCCATGAGGCTTGAGCATGGCTGACAAATACATGGGCCCAACGAACTCATAATCCATATTTTGCAGAAATAAAAGCTTAGCCATGTGTTTGCAAATGTCGGTTTTGTATCATAAATAGAAATGAACAGAGTGCGATTAATCCATATAAGCGTGGAAAATGTATTAGAGTATTTAGAGTAGAGCTAAATCCTAGTTCAGGAATATGATGGGGTAAAATAGTACAACTAACCAATGTCAGTAGAAGAACAATTCCAATTTCCATTGTTGAATTTTCTTGTTTTCTCAGGAAGTTTAGCACTAATACTATGGCTGGGAAAAGCAGTAATAAATGATAGCTTGCACTTGCTGGAATTAATAAACTACTGGCAACAATACATGCAGCTACAGTTAAATTTTTTGTCTTTTGAGTTCCTCTTTTAAAGGCTTTAACTGAGAAGAACAGGACTAGTGCAGTAAAGATTAGCTTAATAATTCCTTTGAGGCTGGGCGAATCAGAAACTGCATTAGGATTAAGTTCGGCGTCGTAAACAAACAGGTTTGCAAGAAGAGCATCTATAGACTGGAAGGTATAAGAAAATTGACCTTGGCCAGATAAGTTTCCATTTAAATGATTCCAAAATTCTGCAAAGAAAGCTTGATAAGTAGATAGTCCGTTTACTAAGATGGGCAATGAACAAAGCACAATTATTGAAGAAAAAAGGCCAACGAGAATCTTCTTTTTGAGCTTCGGAAGGGCGTATAAAAAGTATACGATAGGAAAATACTTTAAAGAGCTAGCAAAGCCTAAAAGTCCTCCTCCTAGAAAATATTTTTTCTCTTTAATTGCTTTGAGAAACTGAATTAACAAAATGGTAAAAAATAAATAACTCTGACCCAAACGAATGTTTGAAGCTATGGGGATACAAAATAAACTCAATATCAAACTAATCTCGAAAAGGCTTAATGAACTAATTGATTTTAGTTGAAAAACTAGAATGCCAATAAATAATAGATTACAAACTAACCAGATTCGTTTTGCTTGAAGAGGCGGCAAAACAGTCAACGGCAGATATAAAAAAGCAGTAGCTGGTGGAAATGGAGCAAATTTAGCTCCCTCGTCCACACCAACATTAATGGCCTTATCCGCAAACCAATCGTTGTTATAAAAATCGGAGATCGACTCTCCTTGTACTAACAAGCTTGATGATACATAGTAGTTTGAGAAATCACTTGGCCCTTCTTGCCATGCAGGCAATATTCCTTTGTAGGAAACAAAAGCTACTATTGCTAGCATCCAAATCGAAAACAAAATTATACCGAGCTTCTTACTCATCATTATAAGAAATCATGAAGTGTTTGTTTTGCAAATAAAAGATTTTAAGACATACATTAAATAGCATTAGCCTCCTCAACTTACAATACCAAAAGAAAGTCGTCCAAAATTCACTTATTTTAGTTGATCATAATAAGATCTAGTTGAAAAACCTTACTGCTCTTTTTTTTGGCTTGTGCATTTCCTTCATCATTCTGGAATTGGGCCTTCGTATATACAACCCTCTTCCCGTTAGTATTAAAGGAAATGACATTGTTATCCGATCTCATTATAAAATTCTATATCAGAATGACATACACCCTAAACTTCCCAGTGAAATTTCAGTTACAGGTAACTCTCTGGGTTTTCGAGGACCTGAACCTAAGGAAGATGATCAACTTAAAATCTTAACTGTTGGTGGAAGTACCACAAGATGTACTTACAGTTCAGATAGTTCAAGTTGGTCGTTTCTGCTAGGAGAAAACATCAAATCAGTACACCAAAAATCTTGGCTCAACAACGCTGGTTTCTCTGGGCACTCAACCTATGGTCATTTGATTTTAATGCAGGATTATGTAGTTAAACTCAAACCCGATCTTGTTATATTCCTCTTCGGTTTAAACGACATTGAACGTGACATTACAGATGATTTTACGTTACAACCAAAGTCAGCTCTAAATACATTTTCAGGGAAAATGAAATCCTTTTTATACAGAAGTGAAGTCATAGCTCTAGGTTTAAACTTATATCGATTTTTAGAGGCAAAAAAGATAAACCTAAACTATGGATTTGATTTTGATTTAAAAAACATACCCACTATTGAACTTTCTGAAGATGAAGTAAATAATAAGCTTAAAAAACAATCTAAGTTTTTGAAACAATACGAACAGAGGGTAGAACAGCTTATCAATTTTTGCTTTGAGCATAATATTAAGCCGATACTATGCACTCAACCCGCCTTGTTTGGAAACAGCATAGACCCTAGCACAAAATTAGATCTAGCTAAAATGGAATACAATGAAGCGAATGGAAAAACAATGTGGCAAGTATTAGAACTGTACAATGGTGTCACCAAAAAGGTGGCTTTAGAAAAAAATGTCGCATTAATTGATTTAGCCAATCAACTTCCTAAAGATTCAAAATACTATTGGGATTTTGTTCATTATACTCCAGAAGGAAACAAAGAAATTGCGAGAATCCTGAGTGCACAAATTATACCCTTACTTTCTGAGAAAGCAAACTGATTAAAAGTTATTTCAGAATAAAATAGGCCTCTCTAAGGTGCATCTTAAATTCAGTCCAATTGCGGATAGCAATCAGCCTTTTTAAAATATAGCTTGGCCTGAAGTAAAAAGAGAAATAAGCCCAATTTCTCAACTTTTGAAGCTCATCTCTTGACAGCTTCCCAGTACCCATTGTCACTTCATCTCCAGATTGATCCATAATTTTTACTGAATCATCAATTATTCCCTTTTCTATAGCTTTCTCTCTAAATGATGTATTTGATCGAGGAACAGCAACATTAAAAGAAGCGTAATCAGCATCAATCTCTTTCGCAAATTTGAGCGTATTTACGATAGATTCTTTGTCTTGCCCAGGCACTCCAATTAAAAAAGTCCCCAATCGCTTAATTCCTGCATTGGCTGTTAATTTAAATGTTGCCCTCACCTGATCTAAGGAATAATTCTTCTTGTACTCTTTTAAATATTCTTCATCTGCCCACTCTACGCCAAACATGATCAAATTACAGCCTGCTTTTTTCATCAATGCAATTTCCTTCTCACCCAATACATCTACTCTAGAATATCATAATTGGATTCAATCATCCAATTCAAAACCTTGTTAGTAACTGCCTTTGATTGAAAAAATGTCTGATCGGAAAAATAGATGTATTTGTAATTCAAGCGTTTCAATTCCTTCAATTCAAGAATGACGCTTTCTGCCGAACGACTGATGTAAGGCATGGTAGACATAATACAAAAAGTGCAAGGATACGGACAGGCATAATTGGTGAGCACAGTAGCCATTGGCAATGCATTGGCAAAGGGCATTCTATAATTTCCGGCCAAAAACAAATCGTGACGAGGTGATTTTAAGTCTAATTCAGGAACCCTTTTATCAGCTTTTTTGCAGATCCCATCCTCGCTCTTGTATACAATCCCATCCGCCTGATCCAGCTCATTCTCAATCCACTTTTTAGCCCCATCATTAAAGAAATTGGTAACTATTACATCTAACCAAGAATATCTTTTAAATAATTCTTCATGTTCTTCTAAAAGAGCATCTCCACTTGCTAATATTTTTACAGCTGGAAGTTCTAGCTTAAGCTGTGTGTAAAAATCAACATCTTCAAGAAGTGAAACAGAAGCAACCAAAGCAATAATAAAATCAGGATTAAACTCTTTTATTACTGAAAGTGCCTGAGTTTTATCTATTTTTTCAGCAATACAATCTATAGCTTTTACATCGTAATCCTCTTCTTGAAAAAAACTACTCTGAACAATCAAATCAACTGGTTGAGGAAGATAATAAGCCTTAGAAACCTTAGAGCAGTAATAATCTCTAATATAAATCTTCTCCCCTGGGGGATTGAGAAACAGTACTCTCTTTTTATCCAACATTAACAGCGAATTTATCAAGAGTTTGTGACAATTCAGATACCGCTACCAATACCTTCTTTGGGTCCAATTCATTAAGGCAATCTATTCTATTCGAACAAACCTCAGCAACTTTTGACTTTGGATGAATAAAGCAGGGGGAACAAGCTTTTTCAACACTTACATTTTTCATTCTGTTAGAATCTGGATAGCCAACTAATTGATATGAAGTTGGGCCCCAAATGGCGACCACAGGAACTTCGTAATAATATGCTAAATGTAAAGGCCCTGAATCATTGGTAATCAGTAAGCGACTGCTTCTTAGGAGATCAATTAGTTTGGAGAGAGACAATTTACCTGCTGTGTTTTTATAAGCTATTCCCAGTTGATCTAATTGATCAGCCAATTGCTTTGTATACGCTGTTTCTTTTTTTGATCCTGTAAGGATAAACTCAAGGGTTTCTTCTTTCTGATTGAGCTCCTTAATTATTTCTACAAAATAGTTAATCGGATATTTTCTTTGTGGCAAATATTCTCCTGCATTAACATTCACTACAATCTTATTTCCTTGAGCTTCTCTTTCTAGTAAAGAATTATCTCTCTGCTTAACTTGAAGTATTTCAGCGATGGCTTGAACAGCTGATTTATTATTCAATGAAATAAAAGTCTGATTTCTACTCTGTGAATTATTGCCATTGAATGTGAAAGAAGAACAGCTATTTCCAATTGAAATAATTAACCTAAAAATCCCTGACAAATTAGAAGTTCTTTCTAAGTCTATAATTCTAAGCTTTTTCATTCTCCAAACTAGAAACAATGTGCCTATCAGATCCTTCAACATCAAAAAAGGATTCCCACTGCGAATACAATGTGTTTTGATTCCCAACAATTCACATATCTCTCTGTTTTTTGCAAGAGTGATCAGTTCAAGCTGAGATGTAGGTAATTCTGAATTCTTCATAATGCTCGCTAGGCGAACAATACTTCCCATTCCAAAAAATTTAATTGCTACAATTTTATTATTATGGTCGTTCTTAGAAAAGAAAAATGGAATAAGCCAAGAGCAAATAACATAAACTGGAGCAAATAATTTATCCAAAAAAATAAGATGTGAAACTCTCCTTGTCATTTGCTATGGTGAAGTCCTCTATATACTCTCAATTAAAATGGTTCCACTTCAAAAATAGGACAAAATAGAGGCCTAACATAGGGTTTAGTGTTAACTATAACTCTTTTGTCTTCCACTTCCCTCTTTTAAATAGCAGAAGGGTAAACAGTCCTACTAAAGTCTCTGAAATGAATACTCCCCAAAAAACACCTGAATGTTGCCAATCTAATTCAATAGCCAGCCAGTATGAAAGTGGTATTTGTAACAACCAAAAAAACACAACATTGATCAATGTTGGTGTTTTAGTATCTCCCGCTCCATTAAATGCCTGAACAGACACCATCCACCATCCATATACAAAATAAGAGTATGAAAGAATACGAAGCCACTCGGCACCAATCCTTATCACATTAGGGTTATCGGTAAAGATTTCAATCAACTCATCACTGAATGAAAAATACACTAATGAAACTACTATCAAATAGAGCATATTGTAGAACCCAATCATCCAGACCGACTTCTCTGCACGTTCTGGATTATTTGCTCCTAAGTTTTGGCCCACTAGAGTTGCAGCTGCATTTGAGAAACCCCATGCTGGCATTAATGTGAACATCATCAAGCGAATTACTGTAGTAGATGCAGCAACTGCTTCACTTCCTATATCTGCCAATATTCGCATTAGAAAAATCCAGGAAGTCATGGCTATAATCATCTGGCCAATTCCTCCTAAGGACGTTTGTAATATATTGAGCATCACTTTTGCATTCCACTTTAATTGTGAAAAAAGAATTCGGATGTGTTTCCCACCTTTAAACAAGATATACAGCTGAATAAGGACTCCAGCTCCTCTACCAATATTTGTAGCAATAGCAGCTCCTTCCACTCCCATGGCTGGGAAAGGTCCCCATCCTAAAATCAGCATTGGGTCTAATAGAATATTAATCCCATTGGAAATCCATAGCACTCTCATTGCTATGGCAGCATCTCCTGCTCCTCTAAATATTGCATTGATCACAAAAATCAACATGATCACTACATTTCCTCCTAGCATCCATTGAGTATAACGGAATCCATTCTGAAGCACCCAATCATCTGCTCCCATTAATGCTAGTAATTCCTTTGAATAGAAAATACCCGCTAAAGCCAAAGGCAATGATGCTAAAAGCGCTAGAAAAATTGCTTGTACTGCTACAGTTCCTGCTTCTTCTTTCTTTTTTTCACCTATGCGTCTTGCAATAATCGCCGTAACAGCCATAGAAAGACCCATTGCAATGGAATACAACAAGAAAAGATAAGTCTCAGTAAGCCCAACTGTTGCTATGGCTGAAGGACCTAACTTTCCAACAAAATAGATATCTACAACTGCGAAAGTTGACTCCATTACCAACTCCAAAATCATCGGCACAGCAAGAAGAAAGATCGATTTCTTTAAACTAATTTGGGTGTAATCTGCTTCAGTTCCTTTAATTGCATCTTTCAGTAATAACCAAAAGGGTTGTCTGGTAGCAGGCGAAGTTTGATTTTCTTGAGTCATGGCTACTACAATATTATTTATATTTAGACTATAATTTGCAAAATCATCGATAGTTCAATTACCCATATTCGACCCCGCTTCAAAATAACTGTTGAAACCTCCCCAGAACAGTTAACTGAGAGAGTAAAACTGGTTATTAACGAACAACATGAAAAGGTGAAGGCTAAACTCATTGGCAATCACATCATCTTAGACATTATTGATGCTGACATCCATTATTGGTCGCCTCAACTAAATTTTCGCATAGAAGAGGATGAGGACAATCCAGAAAATACAATTTTAGCAGGTTTAATAGGCCCTAGGCCTAAAGTTTGGACGCTATTTGTATTTATCTACTTTGCATTAGGAATTATTGGTTTTTTCATTTCTTCTTATGGCGTTTCAAAATGGATGCTGGATGAATATTCACATACCTTATGGGCTTTTCCTATTGCTATCTTATTTATGTTAACTGCTTATACAGCTGGAAAACAAGGTGAAAAGCTAGGTGCCGAACAAATGGAATTTTTAAAGCAATTCATTCGTGATACATTGAAAGGCTATAAGGCAAAACTAATTTCCAAGCCTTAATTCTCTGAGATAAGGCTTATAAAAAAAATCAGAAGCTGACTTTCATCATATTTTTTTCCCTCAAGTAGTCCGTATTTGCATTGGTATAAATGCTATCATATGCCACGATATCATACCATAGAAAAAATACCTCATAAACGCCATGCTACATTTAAGAAACAAGATGGCTCTTTATACCAAGAAGAGCTTTTTGGAACAGCAGCTTTTGAATCTATAGAAGCTGAACAAGCAAAAAGAGGAACATTATAATTATAACATATAAAAAATGAAAAGATGAAAAAGAGAGAAGCAGTAAGCAACATCATGAAAAAAGATTTAATCACACTTGATCTTAATGGTGGAACATTAATGCAAGCAAAATCCATGATGGAAGATAATCATGTTAGACACTTACCTGTGGTAAGAGGTGAAATATTGGTTGGAATTTTAAGCCTAACAGACATTCATCGAATTAGCTTTGGTGCTAATTATGGACAAGGCGAACAGGTTGATAATTCTATTTTTAACTCATTAACTGTTGAGCAGGTAATGAAAAGTGAACCAAGAACTGTCAATGCTCATACTACAATTAAGGAAGTAGCAGAACAACTCGCCGTTGAAGAATTTCACGCCTTACCTGTAGTTGATGAGCAAAATAAACTAGAAGGTATAGTAACAACCACAGACCTTGTGAATTATTTAATTGATCTATACTAGATGTCATGTACATACAACAACTTTACACCAATTGCCTAGCAGAGGCAGCCTATTATATAGAATCAAATGGGGAAGCTGCAATAATTGACCCTTTAAGAGAAACTGAACCTTATGAACAACTAGCCAAAGAAAGAGGAGCTAGTATAAAGTATGTTTTTGAAACTCATTTTCATGCAGACTTTATTTCTGGACATATTGATTTGGCAGCAAAAACTGGAGCTCACATTATTTATGGACCAACCGCCAAGGCTGGTTATGACATTATAGTAGCTAAAGATGAACAGCTTTTTAAATTGGGAGATATTCACATTAAAGTCCTACATACCCCTGGCCATACAATGGAATCTTCTTGTTTTTTAGTTATTGACGAAAAAGGAAATGAACATTCAATATTTACAGGTGATACCCTTTTTATAGGTGATGTAGGAAGGCCTGATTTAGCAGTAAAATCTGACCTTAGTCGTGAAGACCTCGCTCGACATCTATATCAATCACTTAATGAGAAAATAGTACCCCTTAAAGATCATGTGCTTGTTTATCCTGCACATGGACCAGGTTCGCAATGCGGCAAGGCTATGAGCCAAGAAACACAATCAACCATTGGGGTTCAAAAACAAACCAACTATGCTTTAAATACAAAGTCAGAAGATGATTTTGTAGAACAAGTAGTCTGTGGGTTAAATCTACCTCCGCAGTATTTTCCTAAAAATGCGCAGATAAATAAAGAAGGTTACAATAAGAGCATTGACGCTATCCTTCAAGATGCCAATCGTCCGTTAAGTGTTGAAGCTTTTGAACTTGAAAAGAATCAAAAAGACACTATCATTATTGACTCAAGAACAGCTACTAATTTTAGTAGTGGTTTTATTCCAGGCTCAATCAATATTGGTTTAGATGGCTTCTTTGCTGTATGGGTTGGAACACTAATTGAAAACCTAAATTCTCCTATTCTTTTGGTAACTAAAAAAGGAGAAGAGGAGAAAACAGCTCTTCGATTGGCAAGAGTTGGATATGAGAATGTAATTGGATATTTAGATGGCGGAATTGAGAGCTGGAAAGCATCAAACAAAGAAGTCTCGATAGTAGAAAACATTTGTCCCGCTAAATTTATCGAAAACGCAGTAGGGCAAGCAATATTAGATGTTCGCAAGGAAAGTGAGTATGAGGCTGGCCACATAGATCAAGCTACAAATGTACCACTAGCAAACATCGAAAAGCAATTAAATACATTAGACTCTTCTCGCACTTATTACATTTATTGTAAAGGAGGATATCGCTCTATGATTGCTGCTTCAATTCTTAAAAAGAATGGCTTCAACAAACTAATTAATGTAAAAAAAGGTTATGATGCCGTTATCGATCCTTCAAAAAATTGTTGTAGCTTAACGTCTTAAAAGAAGTAGCCAAATTATGAATACAGCAACCATTGTAGGGGCAGGCTTGGTAGGTTCTCTCTGGGCAGTTTATCTTTCAAAAGCTGGGTATAAAGTAACCATAGTTGAAAGACGTGGAGATTTAAGGGAAGAAGATATTTCAGCAGGAAAATCCATAAATCTTGCCTTATCAACCAGAGGGTGGAAAGCCTTTGAAATAGCAGGCGTAAAAGAAGAGATTGAATCCATCGCAATTCCAATGCATGGAAGAACCATGCATGATTTGGAAGGAAACTTAACCTTTCAACCTTATGGACAAGAAGGACAAGCTATCTACTCCGTATCTAGGGCAGGTATTAATTGTAAAATGATGGATATTGCCGAAAAATATGGCAATGCAACTATCCAATTCAATGAACGATGCATTAATGTAGACTTAGAAAAGGGAATTACCTATTTAGAGAACACTCAAACTGGAAAACAGACTCAAATCCAATCTGATTTAGTTTTTGCAACTGATGGTGCTTTTTCCGCCGTTAGGACAAATTCCATGCAAAAGCTAAATCGTTTTGATTACAGTCAACATTATATTGAAGATGGGTACCGTGAAATTTTGCTTCCAGCAAATGAAGATGGGTCATATCCTTTAGAAAAGAACACGCTGCACATTTGGCCAAGAGGGCGTTTTATGTTAATTGCTCTTCCAAATGAAGATGGTTCATTCACTTGCACCTTATTTATGCCACATGAGAATCACGAATATGCATTCAATAAACTAAATACCAAAAAGCAAGTAAATAATTTCTTCAAAACTGTATTCCCCGACTTTCACCGCTTAATGCCCAATATTGCTGAGGCATGGGAAAGTCACCCTTTATCTTCATTGGCAATAATTCGTTGTTACCCATGGACTCATGGTAAAGCTGCATTAATGGGAGATGCTGCTCATGCAACGGTTCCTTTTTACGGACAAGGAATGAATTGTGGCTTTGAAGATTGCACAGTAATGTGGGAATTAATGCAGAAATTTGGTGCAGATTGGGATACTATTTTTGAACACTATCAGAAAATTCGGAAGCCTGAAGGTGATGGAGTTCAAGATCTATCATTGCATAACTATCATGTAATGCGGGATTATGTAGCAGATCCTAATTTTCTATTACAAAAGAAATTTGAAAGACGAATTGAACAGCTATACCCAGAAAAATACATCCCACTTTATTCTCAAGTTTCTTTCAATCACATTCCTTATTCTAAAGCATGGGATGACGGAATGAAACAAGATAAATACATAAAACAATTAATGACTGATAACAACATTCAAAAATTGTTTGAAGAAGAAAAAATAGATGAATTGATTCATACAATATTTAAAGATTAAGAAGAAATGGAATTTGAGCAAACTAAATTATACCAAGAGTTAAAGGCAAAATATGATGCCATGGGGCAAAATGTTGACACACACCTTAGTGGCTTGTTACATTCAACACCCATTACCTATTGGGATTACATTCAGCCAGAAGCCTTGTTAAGCTTACAAATACAACGCACCAATCTCCCTGACGAAATGGTATTTATCATGTACCATCAAATCAACGAACTTTTGTTCAAAATGATTCTATGGGAAATAGAACAAATTGCTACTCACCAATCGCTTACTACAGCTTTTTTTGCTGAACGCTTAGACCGAATCAGCAGGTATTTTGACATGCTTTCTTCTTCCTTTGAAATTATGGGAGATGGAATGGAGGTAGAACAATACATGAAATTTAGAGACACTCTTACACCTGCAAGTGGTTTTCAAAGTGCTCAATACCGCAAAATTGAATTTGCTTCTACTGAATTAATCAACTTGATAGACATACGTTTTAGAACAACTATTGACCGCAATACTCCTTTCAGTCATGCTTTTGACCATCTGTATTGGCAAGCTGCTGGTAAAGATTACAAAACAGGTAAAAAGTCTACCCTTCTTTATTTGTTTGAAGAGAAATACATGGATGAATTCATCACCTTCATGAAAACCTACAACACCTTGAATTTATGGTCTAAATTCAAATCTCTGCCAGAAGAAGATCAAAAGGATGTTAAACTCAGAAATGCAATGCGGCATTACGATCATACAGTAAATGTGCTGTGGGTTATGGCTCATTTCAATGCTGCTGCTAAGTATTTAAATAATGGAGATACGGATGTAGAGGCAACAGGAGGTAGTGATTGGAGAAGATACATGCACCCAAAATATCAAAAGCGAGTTTTCTTCCCAGATTTATGGTCAAATGAAGAATTAGAAAATTGGGGGATCGACAATTTAGAAGGACATACTATCTTAAAAGACTAAAACTTTAAATATGAAGAGCTATTTTTCATCAAAGAAGAACCTATTTATCAGTGCATTTCTTGCTGCTTTTGTTACCCTATCTTGCGGTGAGCAAAACAATCATCAACATTCAGAAGAGGAGCAATCAATCGCTAAAGAAAAGCTTGAATTATCTCTAAATAACGGCCGAAAATGGGAAGCCAATCCTGAAACTACGGAAGGAGTTCAATCCATGATTCAATTAGTTGAAACATTCGACAATCAAAACTCGTCTACCACTGCCCTTAAGTCTGATCTAGAAAGTGAATTCACCATGATTTTTAAAAAATGTACAATGGAGGGTAAAGCTCACAATCAACTTCATAATTTCTTACTCCCCTTGCGAAAAATGTTTAAAGAGTTGGAATCTTCTGATATAGCTATTCAAAACAAAACAATGAAACGTATTCATGAACAGCTAACACTATATCAAGATTACTTTGAATAAAAGGTTAATTCTAGTATAAGAGTTAATAAAATGAAAGAAAAAGAAATTATTAGAAAAGGAGGAGGCGAGAACTATAACTACTCTCAAGATCATTGTTTTGTCAAACTCTCTTCAAAAAACACCAATGGCGAATTGTGCTTTGTAGAAGACAAAATAAAGCCTGGTTTTTTCTTAGCACGGCATCACCATAAAATCATGACGGAGGTATTTTACATTCTAGAAGGTGAAGTAGAGTTAATCTTTGACGATGAAATAATTACTTGCCGAGCTGGAGACACGATCACCGTTCCTCCAAACGTATGGCATGCGGCTAAATGTGAAAAAGGTGGCAAGATGTTAACCATATTCAAAAACGGACAGTTTGATCTATTCCTAGAACGCTTGTCAAAAATGTCTGATAGCGAATTCGCTGATAAAGATTTGATGAAATCAATTTCAGCTGAATTTGACATTTACGAAGAATAAAATCACAATACAGCGTTTACTCATTTCTTGTTTACCTTCTCAATGGTATTCGTGAATTAAAATTTAAAAATGAGAAAATACATTTTTGCCGTTCTATGCTTATTTGCTTTATCTCTTAACGCTCAAGATAAAATTAGTGATACGACTTCTTTTTTAGATAAAATAGAATTTAAGGTGGGCTATTCAGGTAATCTTATTTGGAATAATGGGTTGAATCTTGGTGCAGAATACCTCTGGAAAGAGAAGGTTAAAACAAAGACAAGGAAAGACAAACTGAAGACGATCACACATCAGTACCTTTTTAATGGGAACCTCACTTTTTCCAACAACTTTTCTACAGAAACAGATGCTGGAATCTTCACCAATTATGGTCTCATGTGGAGAAGAACCAATACCAAAGGAAGACAAATCAGTATTGCGCTTAATCCCTTAGGGTACTACCGATCATTTTTACCTGAAACCTATGAAGTAAAAGGTGATGATGTAAAAAAAGTATTCCTTCCAGGCAGGAGTTATTATGCCCCATCTCTTTCTATTGGTTTAGGGAAATTACGGAAGGACAAAAAACTAACGGCCAGATATTTTAACATCAACCTCATGTATAGAACTCCATACAATGCAGGAGCTGCCCCTTCAATTTCTTTCCAATACGGTTATCGTTTCAATTTTAAAAAGAAAAAATAATGCAAAAAACAGCAATCTATAAATTGAAAATAGTGCTTATTGCATTCATTGTTTTAAGTATTTCTTCCTGCTCAAAAGATGAGGATTTAGGCAATTTAAGTGACACCATTATTGTACGCCATAAGAATGCTGATATGCCAGCATATATCCACGGAAATGGCTCTGAAAAAATCTTCTTAATTACCTTACACGGAGGTCCAGGAGGCATGGGCTTAAGCTTTAGAGGCACAGCATTCAACAGCATAGAGAATACTTGCGCTGTGGTGTATTTTGATCAACGAGGTTCTGGAATGGCTCAGGGGAATTATTCTGAAGATGGAATTACCATTGATATTATGGCTGAAGATGTTTTGGCACTTGTAAAAGTCATCAGGAAAAAGTACGGAGGTGATTCTCGTTTTTTCTTGTTGGGTCATAGTTGGGGAGGGACCTTGGGCATAGCGACATTATTAAAAAATCAAGATGAATTTTTAGGATGGATACAAGTCGATGGCACTCATAACCCCAGAGACTTGTATCTTGAATATATCGCAAACTTTGAGCGGGTAGCTGCTGAGCAAATTAAAATAGGAAATAGCATTTCTTTTTGGGAATCGGTTAATAAATTATTAGTGGATGTCGATACTGAGTTCAATCGGGATGACATTCAAAGGTTAAATAATAAAGCATTTGAAGCAGAAAAAAAACTTCGTAGCGATAATCTAATTAATAGACCCAGAGGAGGTAGAGATGATCTGGTTTTCAAATATAATCTACTTACCTTTTATTGGAATGTGCTAAATACTCAATCCAAATTGGATCCAGGTATTCAAGGAATATTATCATATACAGACAGACTTCCTGAGATTAAAACTCCATCACTAATACTTTGGGGGAAACATGATATGGTAGTTCCAACAGTATTAGCACAAGAAGCTTATGATAACTTAGGTTCTAACATAAAGAAATTGGTAATATTTGAGAAATCAGGACATTCCCCATTTGGTGGTGAAGCGGATCTATTTGCGGAGGAAGTGATCCTATTTATAGATCAAAATAAATAGCGAGACCATAGTTTCCAGTTCCTTCTTCTCTCCTATTGTCACTTAGGCAAAGAGAAACTCCTAAGAAAATTACTATAGCTTCGTTATCAGAGCTTAAACATTCTATTTCCCTCTATTATGTCAGCAACTTTAGATATGTCCTTATCCCTAAATTCCTTCATCATCTTGTTTCTAAATGAAACCACTAAAGAATGAACAGCACATGGATTCTCATTACTGCAGTCAGGCAAACCCAAAAAACATTCATTGAATTTCTCTTCACCATCAATACAACAGATAATGTCCCATATGGTCTTACTTTTATTCTCATCGCTTAGATAAAACCCTCCATTAGGACCTTTTGAAGAAGAAATTAATTTTGCTTTGGTCAATTGTTGTAAAATTTTAGCTAGAAAAGGAAGTGGCACCTCTATATCTTTGGCAATATTTTTTACATTGACTTTGTTTTCCGACTCACTATTAACCGCTAGGTATGTGGTAGCTCTTATCGCATATTTTGCAGCCTTTGTCAGCATAGTATGAAGTATTAAAAATCTTTCTTTTTCGCCTTTCTAACAATCCGAAAAACAGGCACAATTACCCAAGCGAAAAGTACTCCTATTGATACGATAAGACCAAGATTTGTTCCAAAAAATTGTTTAAAAACTGCTCCTGTGTAGCCCAACAAAGCGGAGATATCTAATTTCAACAAAATTAGTGTTCTAGATAAATCTACTGGATTCAATAATGTTCCAAGAAGCGAAAGTTTATCCAATGGGTAATCTTCAAATAATATTAACGACAGCAAAAAGATTCCATCGTAAATAACTGCTAAGAACAACCACATCAATACTGCATATCCAAACCCTTTAATTTTATTCTCATTTGATAAGGAGATATTGAATGCCAATGCAACAAAAATGAAGGTTAAGAAAACTCCCGTTAGCAGCAACAAGGAAAAATCCCAAATTGCAGCTGAAGTGAAAAGCCCATAGAATAAAAAAGGAATACCAATACCCAGTAAAAGACTTAGTGAGAGGGAGATGGAAATACCCAGGTATTGCCCAAGAAATATGGAGTTCCTTTTCAAAGGCTGAGCCAATAAAAGCTCAGTAAACTCTCTTGAATTGTAATAATACATCACGCCGAAAATAGTTCCTATAAGAGGAACTAAAACGATAATAACGTTCATGAGAGTTATCACAGCCTTAGATAAATCGTGATTAAGAAATAACAGTACAAAAGCCAACACCAAATAAAAGAGAAAATAGATGTAACTCCAACGACTCCTTACTAAATCAAAGAAACTGTATTTTAATATTTTAAACATGGCTTTCCTCCATCATTACAGCAATGGCATGTTCTAGGTCATTTTGCTTGGTTTCACTCTTTAGGAGCTGAATACTTCCTTTGAAATAAATATTTCCTTCCAAAAGAAATACAATTTCATCAGCAATCTCTTCCACAAAACTCATAATGTGCGAAGTAATCAGAATGAGCTTTCCTTTTTCCTTTTCTTCATTAATGAGCTCTTTTAATTGTATCAAAGATATTGGATCTAAACCTGTTGTCGGTTCATCCAGTATTAAAATTGGGCTGTCAAACATAAACGCAAGAACTATGTTTACCTTTTGTTTTGTACCTCCTGATAGATTCCCCAGTTTTTTATCCAAAAAGGGTTCAAGGGCAAACCGCTCTATCAAGTCTCTATCTTTATGAGTTGATTCTCTCAAATCTTTTATCATGTGAATCAACTCCTTCACCTTAAGATTAGAAGGGAAATTAGCAATTTGAGGCAAATAATCTATTTCCTTCCTATACTCCCAGGACTCTCTTACATTATTTCCCAGTACGTTGATGATTCCTTTATCGGCTATCACCATTCCAAGAATTGTCTTAATCAAAGTGGTTTTGCCCGACCCATTAGGACCGAGAATTGCAAATATCCCTTTGTTATCGATGGTCAAATCAAGTTCTGATAACACCCTATTCTTATTGAACTGTTTTTGCAATCCTATTATTTCAATCATAAATTCTTCATTAAAGGATGATTGTCCAACAACTCATCGGGTGTGAATACTGGAGATACTTTCTCAGAGAAATCGATAATATCTATAAATAAACTGCGAAGCAAAACGATTGTCTCAGGGGTTCGATTTACAATGTAAGAAAACAGTTTAACCGGCCGATAGGGAACATCTCCTATACCATCTTTATCGAGATCATAACCAGTATATTTACTCCAATAATTCCCATCAAAAACATTGTCATTTAATTTGCTATTGTAGGAAATATCAAAGGAATTGTTCAAAAACTTATTTCCTACAAAACTATTGGCGTAACAAGCTCCTCTTACCTTAATGGCCCAGCCATTATTGATGAATTCATTGTTTTGATATACGATCCGATTGGTGCCTTCTACATTAATACCAATGGTATTGGTAATAAATTTATTACCAATGATTTTAGAATCATTAATCTCTTTCAATAAAACCCCATAGGAAGCTGTACCCCAATTCTCCTTGAAGACATTGTTATACATTTCAATCTTTTTAGAAAACATAACAGCTACTCCAGCACCATTATTTACAAAAGTATTGCCCTTATACATATCGTTGTTGGAAAACATAAAATGTAAGCCATAACGAATGTTATCTCTGCTTTCATTATTGGTGATGGTGCAGTAGTCGGAGAATTCAAGGTAAATCCCATCTCTTACATTGGTCACTATATTTTGGTCAACTTCAATGTTATTACAGTGCCACAAGTGAATCCCATTTCCAGAACTGTGCTCTTCAACAGCCTCTCCAATAATTTTGTTGTGGTATACTTTTCCGTGATGAGACTTTTCTAAATAAATTCCAAAGAATAGCTTTTCGAGCACTAAGTTTTGGATGACAAAACTTTTACTCTTCACCACTCGAACAGCAGCATAATCTTCCGTATAACTTGTTCCTACATTGATAATAAACAAACCATCTATGGTAACACTATCAGAATAAATGGTGATAATTTCTCCTTTTAGTTCCCCATCGACGATCGGAAAATCCTTTCCTATAATTGTCAAGGGCTTATCAATTACAATTCCATACTCTTTGTACCTCCCTTTTTCTACTAATAAGGTGTCAAACCTATTTGCAATCTGAATTGCCTGCTTTAAATTTGAAACAAGACCATGCTTACTCACTGTAATTATCTCTGCGAAGGATAGAGTTGAAGAAAGCAGTAATAGTATTACCAAACTATATGGAAAGGACGCCTTCATCATTAAAGGCTAAAGAATATCGAATTTTAAGCCAAAGAGCATAGAAAGTTCTTCATCCATTTGTATCCCCAGATAATCCTCATAAAAAGGTACTCCTACTTCTACTCCCATTCTAAGTCTTCTTAAAGCCGAACTTTCTGAAAAAGATAAGTTTAGTCCCATGTAAGATTTTATTTCTTCCCCTCCATAGTTCACAGTACTTGCCGTAGTTACCATTTTGGGATTCAATTCAGGATCTGCTCCTTCTATCTCTTCTTCTGTGGTAGCTTGTAGACGAACTGACATACTAACATTGGGTGATAAAACATAACTCCCCCATAAATTCAACTGGTGCAAATTTCCCAACCTATATTCTTCCCTATTTTTCCCAGTCCTGTATGTGCTCAAAAATTGAGTGCCCAAAGAAATCAAAGTAAACACCTTCTTAAAGGTAGCTCCTATAGTATAATCTACTGTTCCAGAACCCAATTGCATCGTATAGGGCAATTTGGTGTCTTTCATCATTGGAGTATCTCCCTTCTTCTGAATACTTCCCAAGGGAAGGTTAACCATCGCATTTATAAGGAATGAATTCTTACTGTCTGAAACAACTCCATACATAGAACCAAGTTTTAGGTCCCCTATTCCTGTTGATGTTGTTCTAAAGTCTCGCATCATTTTCATCCCATTCATCATTCTCATTTGTGCCGTTAAGTCCATTTCATTTTCGATAAAATTTTGCATGGCCATGAATGTCAATTTGTCTGAAGGAGCATACATCAAACCTAGCATGTACATGCGCATATTCATTTGCTGAGGGGCCACCATGAAGTCTTCGTAAATGACTTCATCACTAATTGTTGATGTTCCAGATTTGTTACCTTTCATAGTCATATCCATATGCCTAAAAGAAACCATTAAGCCTCCTTTATGATGAAGGTGATCTCCCATAACTCCAATTGGAGCATGGGTATCTGGCCGATAATGGTTGTAGTGCTCATGTTCTAACGCTCCAAAGTCAGAATTCTGAAACCGCTCTACAAGCTGTTTCCAATTGTATACCTCCCCTCCTTTCTTTGTTAGCATTTTCTCCACCTCAGCTTTATTCTGAAATGCGGAAAGATAGGCTCCCATTGGACTAGGAATTGCTTTACTTTTTAAGTAGTATGCCGTTTCTGCAGCTATATATTTCCCGCTTTCATAATCAACTACCTTAAGGTCGCTTAGGTTCTCATTTTTTTTCAAGTAGTTTATTAGACACTCTATAGCGTCAAAATTTATTGTATTCCCTTCTTCGATTGCAGTAGCCTTGTGAAGTTCATCCTTAATAGCCATGTTGCAGTGTTTACAACTGTTTTTACTTTGCGAAAAGGCTGTAGTAGCTCCTAAAAAGAGTAGCAATACAAGCACCATGTTTAATTTTTTCATTGATTTATGTTTTAAGGTTATCTAATGAGTAAAAATTTAGAGTCTTCAATGGCTTTTACCCAATGTTCTTCCTCTTTTGGAAATTGAAATATTTGAAGTTGTTTTAAATCAAACTCTTGATCATTGATGTGAAAAACAATGGCTCCTTCCAATACAATTAAGGTAGCATCAGAAGTAGAAATATGTGTTGGGAAAACTGATCCAGCTTCTATTGACACTCTAATAATTTCTTTTGCATTTATATCTAAAAGCTTACTTACTTTAAGCCCTTTATATTCAGTCAAATTGAGTGCATCTATTATGATATGCATGATTTTATTTTTTAAAATTTGTTAGTAGTTCCCCCCAATTGTATAGTTCTCCTCCTTTATCCATTCTTAATTGCTCTGCTCCTTCTTTAAGTTTTGTTGCCGATAAAAATGCTCCCATGGGACTAGGTATTTGTTCAGAGATAATATAGCTTGCAGTTTTAGCGTCAATCAACGATTCGGGGTTTAAATAATCACTTGTTAAATACAAGGCAATCGTAGATGAGTCTATTTCCTGTATATGGCGAATCATACATTCCGTAGCATCGAACTTAA
>Ga0316204_10003795_pt1 | contig 29027 bp, 24 predicted proteins | sample 6monrhotite_MG_2_FD_205661 | JGI IMG/M metagenome (GOLD analysis project Ga0316204, IMG submission 205661) | Microbial mat bacterial communities from mineral coupon in-situ incubated in ocean water Damariscotta River, Maine, United States -... | ecosystem: Environmental > Aquatic > Marine >...
CATCCGAACTGAGTGGCATGGGTGTGGAACTCGCGCCAGCGCGCGCCCGAGCGAGGCGCTCCTGGCGGGGCTGGAGGGCACCGGGGGCGGACTGGGCGCGCTGCGCCGGAGAGCGGAGCGATGCGGAAGCCCTGCGGACGGCCTCCGACGGCCCCAAGTCCCTCAGCGACAACGACTCACGCGCTTCTCACGGCCGCGTTTCCACACCCAACCCATCCAGCCTCAGAAGCGGACGACGACGCTGACGACGAGGCGCCTCCCCGGCGAATCGACCCCGCTGCCGTGCATCCGGTAGCGCTCGTCCGTCAGGTTGAGCAGTCCGATCCGCCAGCTCGCCTGCGGGTCGAAGTCGCCCCAGACCTCGAGGTTGTAGGTGATCCAGCCGTTCGTGCCGTTGGGGTTGATCCGCGGGTCGGCGATGTCCTGGGGGTGCAGGCGGGTCTGGCTGGTGGCCCAGTCGATGAACACGCGGCCGTTGGGCACGTAGAACCACTCGCGCTCGCGCGGCTGGTAGTTCAGCCCGAGGGTGCCGAACAACGGCGGGACGCGACGGGCCGGCACGGTGCCGCCGAACGCCGAGTCGTCCTCCCGCCCGTAGGTCCAGGTCAGTCGACCATCCGCCGAGTAAGCGGAGTCCTCGTCGCCGAGCCGCTGGCGGTAGGCCGCCTCGAGACCGACGAGCTCCACGTCGCCGGTGTTCTCGCGCTGGTAGGTCTCGTCGCCGGTCTGCCCCGGGTCGCCGACGTCGACGAGGCGCCGGCCGATGGCGTTGTCGAGCCGCGTCGCGAAGGCGGTCAGGGTTCCGGAGCGCTCTTCCACCGCGTAGGCGAGCCCGGCCTCGACCGACAGGCTCTCCTCCGCCTCGAGGTCCGGATTCGAGAGCTCGGTCCCGCCCGCGAAGTCGCCGTCGTTGGCCAGGTCCTCGAGGCCCGGCGCACGGAAGCCCTGGGCGATCGAGGCGAACAGCGTCGTGCCCGTACCGACCTCGCGCGCGACCTCGAGGCTGCCGGTGAGGGCCGAGTCGTAGTCGGAGCTGCGCGCGTTGCTCTGGAAGCTCCCGAAGGACCAGTCGAAGATCGAGTAGCGCAGACCGGCCGTGACGAACCAGGGGTCGAACGCGAACACCTCGTCCTGGACGAACAGGCCGTAGCGGCGGTACTCGGCGTCGGGCGCGTAGTTCCCCGCCACCTCGGAGGTGCCGCCAGCGTCGGTCAGCTCGCGGAACGAATTGACGTCGTCGTAGGACGCGTCGAAGCCCCACGTGAGCAGGTGCTCCTCCGAGAGCGCGCGCTGCCAGTCCATGCCGATCCCGAGCGTGACGGTCTCGTCGCGACTGAAGGTCGACTCGCTGCCGGTCTGGTTCGTGATGTCGCGCTCCTCGTCGTAGCTGTGCAGGTTGACGCGCAGCTGCAGGCGATCGGAGACCGCGCCGGGGCGCTCGTCGGTGTACGAGAGCGCGTAGCCGCGGCGGTCCTGGAGCGAGTACTTCCAGTCCATCGCCGCCGGCTCCGTCTGCCCGAAGCCAGGGTTGAGTCGATCCGTGCGCGGTACGTCGAAGTCACGATTCGCGCGGCCGGTGAGCCGCAGCGTGCGCCGCTTGCCGAGGGCGTACTCGTACGAGCCGAACAGCGCGAACCCGTGGTAGGCCGTGTTCTCGACGGTCTGGTTGTCGCCCGCCTTGAAGTCGTTGTAGTCCCAACCGCTGGCGATGCCGAGGCCGCCGTGGTCCTGCCAGGCGCCGTCGAAGCGGATCGAGCCGCGACCGCTCTCGTAGGACGTGTCGTAGAGCCCGGTGACCTCCCCCGCCCAGGGTCGCAGGTACTCGGTGGCGTCCTGGTTCGCCGGACGTCGTCGCTTGGTCCAGATCGAGATCACGCCTCCGATCGCGTCGGAGCCGTACAGCACCGAGCTCGGACCGCGGATGACCTCGACGCGCTCGACGATCTCGGGGTCGATCTGGTTGAGGCTCTGATTGGGGCCGAGGCGCGTGGTCGAGTCGTTGATCCGCACGCCGTCGACGAGGATCAGCACCTTGTTGCCCAGGAAGCCCCGGATCACCGGCGAGCCGCCGGCCATGTTGGTCTCCTGGATCCAGATCCCGGCCGTCTGGCCGAGGGCCCGGGGCAGGGAGCGCTCGCCCGTCCCGCGCAGCTGGTCACCGGTGACCTCCGTGACCCGCGCGGGGGTCGTCGTCACCGTCGTGGCCGCTCGCGGAGCGGTGATCACGGTCTCGGCGAGCTCGGTGTCCTGGAGCGAGGCGAAGAGGAGCAGCAGCGGCAGCATGGGGTTCGCCACTCTAGCAGCCCGCTCCGCAAGTCCAGCGGGTCTCGACGACTGCGGAACGGCCCCTGCGTTCCCCGGCTTCGACTCAGAAGGTCCGGAGCCCCGAGCGGCCCTCGGCCAGGGCGGCACCCGCGCCACGCCTCGAGCGTCCCGGTGTCCGCTGCGCCCTCAGGGGCTCCGACCTCTGACGGCCGAGAGAGGGAGACCCTGGAACCGCCCATCCGGGGCTCCAGAATCGCCCCTGACGCGCCCCATGGCCGGAAAACCGAAACGCCCGCCGGCGTCGTGAGACACCAGCGGGCGTTGAATTGGAGCGGCTGAAGAGATTCGAACTCTCGACATCAACCTTGGCAAGGTTGCGCTCTACCACTGAGCTACAGCCGCGTTGGGTGGAGAAGAATAGCCGCCTCGGCGGGAAAGGCAAGCACGTCCCACAGCACTTATTCGATCTCTTCGGCCTCCGCCTCAGCGCTGGCCGAGGCTCTGGAGCAGCAACCGGGTGATCCAGATACCGACCCGGCCCACCGCGTCGACCGGAGAGGTCCCGCGGGCCATCTGGGCGGCCATGGCGCTCGCGAAGCGGCAGCCAGAGCCCCGGAGGACCGCATCGGCGATCCGCGGGTGCTCGACCCAGGTCGGTGCCGCGTCGGCCTGCAGGACGAGGTCCTGGACGGGGTTCTCCCCACCGTGGCCTCCCTTGACCACGACGCCGGTGGCCCCCGCCTCGATCAGGCTCTGGGCCGCGTCGAGGCGCGACCGCGGGACGTCGGCGAGCCGCCGCGGGTTCGCCCCCGTGAGCTCCGCCAGCTCCGGCACGTTCGGCGTCCACCAGAGGCCCGCGGGCAGGAGTTCGTCGCGCAGCGCGTCGAGGCTGGCCTCGTCGTGGAAGCGACCCCCGCTCGAGGAGCCGAGGACGGGGTCGAGGACGATCGGGACTGCGCCGTCGATCTCGGCGGCGAGCTCGCGTGCGGCGAGCACCGCCGGGGTCCCCGGCAAGAGCCCCAGCTTGACCGCGCCGAGGCCGGACCCGAGGTGCTGACGCGCCTCGGCCAACCAGGTCGCAGGATCGACGGCGCCGAGGTCGTGCACGCCGAAGTCGTCCTGCTTGGTCCAGGCGCTGACGACGAAGGCGCCCTCGACCTCGACCTGCTCGAGGGCTTCGCGGTCGACGTCGATGCCCGCGCCGCCGCTCGAGTCGTGACCGGCGACGACGAGGACGCGCGGGACGACCTCCGTCAACCGCGCTCCCCGGAGAGCGCCCGCCCTTCGGGGGGCAGCTCGTCCGGATCGGACGGGCCGAGGATCTCGAGGGCGCGCTTGCGCAGGCGCCGCTCGACGCTCGCCACCGTGCTCTCCCCCATGTCCTCGAGGGGCACCCGCGCGCCGGCGATGTGACCGTGACCGCCGAAGGAGCCGTGGTCGCCGAGCACGCGCTTCATCAGCGGGTAGGCGTTTCCGAAGGCGTAGTCGGTACGCAGGGAGAGCACGTACTCCTGGTCCTTCTCGACCGCGCCGCCGACGACGACCCAGGAGGCGCTCTTCATGCGCAGGAAGAAGTCCGCCATCTCCGCGACGAACTCGGGGTGGCTGACCTTGCCGAGCAGGCACAGCACGAGCGCGCCGTGCTGCTTGGCCATCGAGAGGGCCGAGTGCAGCTCGCTGTAGTAGATGCGCGGCAGCGGCGGGTGGTTGATGATCGTGATCAGCTCGCGGTCGGCCTCGCGGAACGTCGCGTAGTAGGCCTCCTCGTCGAGCGAGGATGCGTTGCGAGACAGATCGGCCGTGTCGTAGCGGATCCCGCAGAACAGCGCGGTCGCGGTGATGCGGTCGAGCTCGCAGTTCGCGTCCCGCACGTACTCGTAGATGATCGAGGCGGTCGCACCGATCCCGAGCCGCACGTCGGCGTGCGCGATGTCGTGGGTCGGCTTGTCGTCGTCGTGCGAGGGCGGCACGTGGTGATCGAACACCGCGACGAGCGGGATGTCGGTCGGGACGAGCGTGTGCCCGAAGTCCGGCTGCGTGTCGACGAGGACGGCGCCGAAGTAGTCTTCCCTGGAGATGCGCTCGTAGTTCGAGAACTCGAGGCCGAGCGCGCGCACCATCGCGAGGTTCTCCGCCCGGTGGATCTCGCCGACCGTGGCGACCTCGGTCTGCATGCCGAAGCAACGGTTCACGAGGCGAGCCACGCCCTGGCAGGCGCCGATCGCGTCGGGGTCCGGTCCGCGGTGGGTTAGGATCAGGAGCCGATCCCTCCCCGGAGGCGCGGCGTCGCGTGCCCGCTGGAGGGACGCGCGGAAGTGTTCGACGGGCCGCTGGCCCTCGAAGTCCGGCGCCGGGGGTGACGCCGCGGCTGCGCCGCTCTCGGTTCGATCGCTCATGTGACGGCTAGGATGGACCCTGGGGCCCTCCGCTGGCAAGTCGAGTTCGCCAGGACCGTCCGAGCGGCTCCTCCGGCGGTCTCGATTCGGGGCCACCCCCGCCTCGAGCGCTAGAAGCCGCGATCGATGAGGAACTGCACCGAGGCGAGGACCTCGGAGCGCCCGTGACGCGGATTGATCTCGATGACCTTCTCCGCCGTGTCGGGCACGAACTCGGAGACGAGCTTGAAGTCGACCTCGCCCAGCCCCGGCGGCATCTCGGCCTCGCCCTCGGCGGCATCCTGGAGGTGCACGCCCAAGAGGCGGGACTTGTAGCGGTCGAGCCACTCGGCCTGACCCGGGAGGCCCGCGCGCTCGCGCAGGTGAACGGTGCCGCTGTCGTGCCAGTACCCGAGCCCCTTGAGGTCCTCGAGGACCCACTCCATCGCCTCGAAGTTGAGGATGTCGACGAAGCTCTTGCCCGGCTCGACGGCCAGACGGATCTCCGGGTACTCGTTGCTCAGCTTGTGCACCGAGCGACAGAAGTGATCGATCTGCGACTGGCCCTTCTTCTGGACCTTCGCGACGAACGACTGGATGCGTTCGTTGAGCTCTTCGCTGGGGCCTTCCTTGCTGAGGGCGACGGTGAGCTCGCTCGCCTCGTGGTGGACGTCGGGGTTCTCGACCTGACAGCCGCGCAGGATGACGGTCGGGCAGCCGAAGCGCTCGGCGAGCTGGACGTGACGCCGCACGGAGAGGATCGCCCGCTCGCGCAGCTCCGAGTCGAGGGAGCCGAGCTTGGTGCCGGCCATGTGCTCGGAGAGCGGATTCAGGCAGCCGGTGACCAGCGAATTGACCGAGATTCCGGTCTCGCGGCGCGACTCCTCGAAGCCGGTGAGCGCGACCGGCGAGTCGCCGAGGCCGAACTCGAGCCGGCGGAATCCCATGGCGACCGCCGCGAAGGCCTGGGCCTCTATGGTGGCCAGGCGCGTCCCATAGCAGGACGTCGAGATCGCGTACTCGTTCGGGATTCCGGGTTGGGTCACGGTACCTGCGTGTCGGGGCTCACTCGGCGGAAGTTGTTTCCACCGCTCCCGTCCTTATCGTTCAAGGTGGCGAGCCGTATCGAGTCAATTCAGGACCTAGCGAGCTGCGAGGTCGGTCTTTTCCCAAAACGGGACCGAGGTTGCAACCGGAGAGGGCCCCGCCGCCCCCTGGGGCCACCAGCCGGTGACTCCGAGCCCGCCGTCGCGCCGCCTCCGGGGTAGACTCTCCGCATGAAGCTCTGGATGTGGTGGACCGCCTCGGCGGTGTGGGCGCTCTATTTCGCCCTGATGGGCCTGCGGCAGTTCCAGGAGGCGTGGGGCGCCGATGGCTCTTTCCTCGCCTTCCTGAACGTGCTGACGGTCGGCGACAAGCTCGAGACGTTCCTGTCGGGCATCGGCGCGTGGGCCCTGGGCGCGATGCCCCTGTACGTCACGAACCTCGTGCAGCGCTTCCGCAACAGCCGTGAGCGTCACCGCCTCGAGAAGGAGCGCGAGCGCATCGACAAGCGCATCGAGAAGCTCGATCGCGAGAAGGACGTCCTGACGCCCGCCGGTCCCTCGCTGGCGAAGACGTCCGCCGCGCCCGCGGAGAGCGTTGCGGCCTCCGTGAGCACCGCCGACGAGCCGCGCGCCTAGCCCCAGGGCTCAGACGCGCACGTCGCCACTGGCGCCGACGAGGTCGGCGTAGCGCTCGAGCACGGGGTCGACCTCCTCGGCCACGAACTCGAGCACCTGCTCGGGCGCGCGCCCCACGTGGCGCCGCGGGTCGAGGATGTCGTCGATCGAGTCGCGCACCGGCGCGAGCAGCGGCGACGCCTTGAGTCGCTCGAGCATGTCGCTCTCGCCGCCCTCCTTGATGACGCGGGCCGCGGCGAAGCTCGCCTGGCGCACCTCCTCGTGCACGTCCTGGCGATCGGCGCCGGCCCGAACGACCTCCATCATCAGCGCCTCGGAGGCGAGGAACGGCAGCTCGGCCATCAGGTTGCGGCGCACGATCTCCGGGTTCACCACGAGGCCGCCGGTGACGTTCAGCAGGAGGCTGAGCACGGCGTCCGTCGCCAGGAACATCTCCGCGAGCACGATGCGGCGGTTCGCGGAGTCGTCGAGCGTGCGCTCCAGCCACTGGTTGGCGGCCGTGTGCGCGCAGTTGTCGAGGTGAGACATGACGAGGCGCGAGAGCGAACAGATGCGCTCGGAGCGCATCGGATTGCGCTTCCACGGCATCGCGCTCGACCCGATCTGCTTCGTCTCGAACGGCTCCTCGAGCTCCTTGCGATTGGAGAGCAGGCGCAGGTCGGTCCCGAACTTGTGCGCGGTCTGCGCGATCGACGACAGCGCCTGGCCGACGCGGAAGTCGAGCTGCCGCGGGTAGGTCTGACCCGTGACCGCGAAGCGCTTCTCGAAGCCCATCTTGCGCGCCACGCGCAGGTCCAGGTCGCGCACCTTGTCGTGGTCGCCCTCGAACAGCTCGAGGAACGACGCCTGCGTGCCGGTCGTGCCCTTGACGCCTCGGAAACGGATCATCGACTCGGCGTGGTCGAGGTCGGCCAGGTCGTCGACCAGGTCCTGCAGCCACAGCGTGGCGCGCTTGCCGACCGTGGTCGCCTGCGCGGGCTGGTAGTGCGTGAAGCCGAGCGTGGGCAGCTCGCGCCACTCGATCGCGAAGTCCTTGAGCTGCGCGATCACGCTGACCAGCTGGCGGCGCAGGAGGCGCACGCCGTCGCGCAGGAGGATCGCGTCGGTGTTGTCCGTGACGTAGCAGCTGGTCGCCCCGAGGTGCAGGATCCCGCGCGCCTTCGGGCACTGATCGCCCCAGGCGTGCACGTGGCTCATCACGTCGTGGCGCAGCTCGCGCTCGTACTCCTGCGCCTTGTCGAAGTCGATCGGCTCGAAGTTCGCGCGCAGCTCGTCGAGCTGCTCCTCGGAGATCGGCAGGCCGAGCTCGGCCTCCGATTCGGCCAGCGCGATCCACAGCTTGCGCCAGGTGCCGAACTTCATCCGCGGCGAGAACAGCTTGCGCATCGCTTCGCTGGCGTAGCGACCGGCGAGCGGGTTCTGGTAGGTGTCGTGATCGACGCTCACGGGGCGGCTCCTGGGACTGCGAAGGCGCGGGAGGAAAGGGTCCAGTCTAGCCCGCTCGCCCCACGACATCCCGCGGCATTCGCGGCCCATTCGACGCGCCGCGAGGAGCGCGCTCGGCCCACCCAGGGCCGCGCTCAGCTGAACAGCGTCGCCGCGAGCCCGGAGAGCGCGCACAGCCCCAGCGCCGCCGCGACGCGCACGAGGACCCCACGCGGCGAGGCCGCGTCACTGCCGACGTAGGCCGCGAGCCAGAGCGTCGAGCCGGCGCCGACCACGTCGGTCATGACATCGAACACCGAGGCGTCGCGGCCCGCGACCTGCGCCTGGTGGAGCTCATCGGCCGCGGCGTTCAGCAGCACGGCGACGAGCGTCAGGAGCACGAGCCGCAGCGTCATCTGCGGCCACCCCTCGTGCCGCGGGAACGCGACCAGGAGCCACAGCGCGACGACGCCGAACAGCGGCGCGTGGGCGAAGTTGAAGCCCCAGGAGCTCCAGAAGTTCGGGGGCGTCACCCCGCCGGGCCGCTCCGACAGCGTCCAGATGAAGCCGATCCAGCCGATCGCGAGCAGGCACCCCGCCCAGCGCGGGAGCCGCTGCAGCGCTCGTCCGAAACCCCGCAGGGCGCCGAGAATCCACCCGGCGCGCGTCTCTTCGGCCATGCTCAGCCCACGCGCTTGCGCGCGGTGAACTCGAGGCCCTTGCCGTCCTCGGACTTGGCCACGGTCAGCAGGTCCACCATCTGAACGAGCAGGAAGAAGCCCCGCCCGCGCTCGTCCTCGAGGTCGGGCAGCTCGCTGTCGTCCAGGAACGGGGCCATCTCCTGGGGATCGCCGCCGCCCTGATCCGCGACGCGCAGCTCCCACTCGCCGCCGGCGACGGAGAGGAAGAGCTTCATGCGAACGTCCGTCTGGAGATCGCTCTCCTCCATCGCCGACTCGCCGCCGCCGTGGTCGACGGCGTTCGAGAGCAGCTCGCTCGCGACGAGCTCGAGCGTTCCGATGTCGTCCTCGCCGACGCCGTGCTCGGCCGCGAACTTGCCCACGACCTGCCGCGCCATCCGCCCGGCGCTGTGGGCCGCCGGTAGGTCGAGGCGGAGCTCGTTGGGGTTCGGCGCGCTCAAGCGACGGGCTCCACGTACAGGGACAGGTCGAGCGCGGGGGCCGAGTGCGTCACGGCGCCGATCGAGATCCGGTCGATCCCGCAGCCCGCGTAGTCCTCCAGATTGGCGGCGTCGATGCCGCCCGAAGCCTCGAACTCGACGGCCCGGCCGCAGGTCTGCGCGAGCGCCCGCAGCTCGGGGAGGAGCGCCGCGATCGCGGCCGGCGTCCGGTTGTCGAGCAGGACCACGTCGGCCCCGCCGCGCACCGCGCCGCGGGCCTCGTCGTCGTCGCGCGCCTCGACCGTCATCTTGATCTCGGGCCCGACCCCTGCTCGCACGCGGCGGGTCACGGACTCCGCGTCGCCACCCGCGAGGTCGATGTGGTTCTCCTTGATCATGACCTCGTCGAACAGGCCGAAGCGGTGGTTCTCTCCGCCGCCGCAGCGCACCGCGTACTTCTCGAGCGCGCGTAGCCCCGGCGTCGTCTTGCGGGTGTCGAGGATCCGGGCGCGTCCGCCCGCCCGCACCACGAGGGCGGCCGTGGCCGTGGCCACGCCGCTGAGTCGCTGCACGAAGTTCAGCGCCGTGCGCTCCGCGAGGAGCAACGCCCGGGCGCCGCCCTCCACCACGGCGAGCAGCTCGCCAGGTGCAACGGTGTCGCCGTCGGCGGCCTCGAGCTGCACGCGGCACGTCGGATCGCACTGCTCGAAGACCCGCGTGAAGGCCACGAGACCCGCCAGGCGGCCGGGCGCCTTCGCCACCAGACGCGCGCGGGCGCGCGCGTCCGGGGGGATCGCGTGGTCCGACGTCAGGTCTCCTGCGCCGCGATCCTCCTCGAGCGCGCGGGCGACGAGGTCGTCGAGCCGCGCGAGGGGCAGGAGGTCGGCGAGGGCGAGTTCGAGGGCAGCGGGCACGGGGCCCAAAGGTACGGCGGTTTCCCCGGGAGCACCATCGAAACGGCACACAAGCCGTGACCCCTCGGGGGTTGCCGACGTCGATTCCACATGCGAACCAGCGCGACCTACACCCCGCCCCCCCCGACCGGCCAAGGCGCACCTGACCCCTCGTCGATCTGGGTGCTGGTCGTGGCCGGGTGGCTGTTCGCCTCGCTCAGCGTGAGCGGCCTGCGCGCGCCGGCCAGCGGCGCGGGAGCCGGCTCCTCCGCGTTGTCCCGGGTCGAGGCGTCCGGGGACGAGCCCGGGAGAGCGATTCGGGCGCCGCGTGAGCCCGACCCGGGCGTGGGTCGGTCGGCGCCGGTCGCCGTCGACCTGCTGCGATCGCCGCCCCGCGACCTGCGGCGGCTGCCAGGCATCGGCCCCCTGCGCGCGGCGGCGATCGCCGAGTGGCGCTGGAGAACGGGGGGAGCGCCGTTCGCGCTGCGCGAGGTGCACGGGATCGGCCCGCGAACCGAGGCACGGGCGCTAGGCGCCTTGGCCGGCGCCCACCCGGGCGGACCCGCCCCGGCCGGCGCTCTCCTCCGGGACGGTCCCCGATGACGCTTCGGACCGGACCGCCGGTGCGCTAGACTCCCGCCACGACGGGCGTTTCGAGCGGCCCACCCCACCCGATGGACTTCGAACCGAACTACGGCTCCTCCGAGTACTCCCGGGAGGCCGAGGAGCTTTTCGCCCGCTACCTGCTCGACGTCGAGAACGGCGCCGATGCGGACCTGGACACGCTCTGCGCCGAGCACGACGAGCTCGCCGACGAGCTCTACGGCCTGCACGCCGACTGGGACAACGTCCGCGGCCTGCTCGCGCGGCTGGAGGGTCAACGCGCCAAGGCCTCGCCCCCGCCGCCGGCCCCGGAGCCGCAGCTGGATCCCGAGGTCCTGGCCGAACGCGAGGCGCGGATCGAGCCCTTCTCGGCGGCGGACGTGCCCGATCTCGATCGGGACGCGCTCGACTCCGGCGGCGGGACCCTGCGCGCGGTCGCGATCGCGGGCGTCGTCGCCGCTCTCGCGCTCGGCGTGTGGTCCTACGACCTGCTGCGCACGGGAACCGTGCTCGCCAAGGAGTCGCGCAGCCTGCGCGTCGAGACCGAGGCCGCGCGCGCGGAGCTCGAGGACGTCGAGGGTCGCCGCAGCGCCCTCGCCGAACGCGAGGCGGAGCTGCGCGGCGAGCTCCAGACCACCTTGGCCGCGAAGGAACAACTCGAGGGCGAGAGCAGCGCGCTGGCGCTGGACCTCTCGAGCGAACGCGAAGGCAAGCGCGCCCTCGAGGTCGAGCGCGAGCGCCTGTCCCTCGAACTCGACGAGGAGCGTCGCCGCAAGCGCGAGGCCGCCGCCGAGGTCGAACGACTCGCGCTGATCGTCGAGGCCAGCGACCTCCTGAAGCGTGAGGCCGAGCTGTGGCCCGGCGACGCCGACACGGCCCCCGCGCTGGAGCGTTGGCTCGAGGAAGCCCGCGGCTTCGAGCAGCGGCTCGGCGCCTGGAGCGACGGATCCACGGCCGCCAGCGCCCCGCACGAGACCGCCGAGCTGTTCGGCGCCAGCGGACGCGTCGCCATGGCCGACCTCCGGCTCGAGCGCCTGCGCGCCTGTTCGACCGAAGACGGGGAGACCCGCGCCGACGGCTGGGACGAGACCCTCACGCTCCTGGAGGCGGCCGAAGGCGACTCCCCCTATCGCGGCGTCGAGCTCACCCCTCAGTTCGGATTGCAGCCGCTCGGGGCGGACCCCGCGACCGGCCTCCTGCGCTTCGCCGACCTGCGCACGGGCGCCCCGGCGCAGGACGCCGCGGCGGACGAGGGAGAGGTCGAGGGCGCGCTGGTCTTCGTCCTGATCCCCGGCGTCGAGCTCGAGGGTCGCCGCATCGAGCCCTTCCTGATCGCCGAGCGCGAGTGGAGCGAGGACGCTCGACGCGCCCTCCTCGGTGCACCGCGGTCGGAGGCGAATCCGGGGCCGATCGGCGGCCGCGCGCGCTACGAGCTGGACCTCGCGCGCTTCGGCTTCCTGCCTGCGACCAGCGCCCAGGTCGGCCTGGCGCGCCAGCTCGGCCTCGACGCGGCCACGTGGAAGACGCAGCCCGTGCGTCCGCTCACCGTCGCGACCGAGTCCGACCAGCGCTGACCGTCGCCGGCGCGGAGCGCTGGCTCAGCGTCGCACGGTCGCCGCGGCTCGGTCGAGGCGAGCGCGCACGCGCTCGAGCAGCTCTCGCGGCGTGAACGGTTTCGCGAGCAGGCCGTCCTCCGGCGGGAGGATCCCGTAGCGCTCGACCACCTCGGTCGAATAGCCCGAGACGAACAGCACGGCGAGCCCCGGCCGCCGCTCGCGCAGGACGGCGGCGAGCTCTCCGCCCGTCTGGCCCGCCATCACGACGTCGGTGATCAGGAGGTGCAGCGGATCGTCGAACTCGGCCTCGATCGCGCTGGCCTGCGCCGGGGTCTCCGCGACCAGCAGGCGGTAGCCAGCTGAGACCAGGGCCTCGCGCATGACCCCGCGCACGCCCGCGTCGTCCTCGCAGAGCAGCAAGGTCTCGCGACCCTCGAGCCCGACACCGCGAGGCTGCAGCTCACGCGCCGGCGCGGGCGCCTCGCTGGCCGGCAGGCAGATCTCGAAGGTCGTGCCCTCCCCCTCCTCGCTCTCGATGCGGATACGCCCGCCGGACTGGCGCACGATGCCGTAGACCGAAGCGAGGCCGAGCCCCGTGCCGCGGCCGAGGGACTTGGTCGTGAAGAACGGCTCGAACGCGCGCGCCTGAACCTCTGCCGACATGCCCGGTCCGGTGTCGCTGCACCGCAACGACACGTAGCGCCCGGGTAGCAGCTCCGTGTCGAGCTCGATGTCCGCCGGCCCGAGCTCGACGTTGCTCGTCTCGATGCGGAAGCAGCCGTTGCTCCTCATCGCCTCCGCTGCGTTCAGCGCCAGGTTGACGATCACCTGCTCGAGGGAGCTGGCGTCGGCCCGCACCTGCCAGGGCGAATCGCAGAGCTGCAGTTCGAGGGCGATGTCGTCGCGCAGGAGGCGATCCAGCAGCCGACGCAGACGCAGGATCAGCTCGTTCAGGTCGAGCCACTCCGGATGGAGCTCCTTTGTGCGCGCGAAGTCGAGCAGTTGCCTCGTCAGCCTTGCGGCCTCAGCCGAAGCCCGATCGACATGCGCGAGGTCGCCGTGCTGGACACCGTCCTTCTCGAGCTGCATCCGCAGGAGCTGTGAGTGCCCCGTGATGACCGTCAGGATGTTGTTGAAGTCGTGGGCCATCCCCCCCGCGAGCTGGCCGAGCGCCTCCATCTTGAACGCCTGACGCAGACGAGCCTCCAGCTCGCCGCGCTCGCCCTCCTCCCGCCGCCGGGCCGAGACGTCGTGAGCGAAGACGTACAGCCCGAGCCCCGGACGCTGAACGAGGTGCATCTCACAGGTCGACGGCCCCTCCGCCGTCTCGAACTCGCAGTCGAGCGTGCGCACGCTCACCTCCTCCGGCAGCGCCTCGAGCTCGTCCAGACCGTCGACGAACTCACCGCGCGAAGCGGGAGGCAGGGTGTCCTGCAACGGCGCGCCGACTTCGATCCCCAGGCGCCCCGCGTTCTCCACGCAGCTCTCGGCGCCGCCCATGGAGAGCACCCGCCCGCGGGGGTCGATGCGCAGCTGCAGAGTGGGGTGGACGAGGGCGAGGCCGGCGAGGATCTCCTCCGCGGAGGCTCCGGGGTCGGACTCAGGGGAGGAGTCCGCCACCGTGGAGTCGGGCTCCGTGATCGGTGCGTTCTGCACGTCCTGCTCGTTCGCTACGAGCTCGGGCGAGTCTGCACTCGACCGGACGCGGCGCCCGCGCCACCAGGCGCCAAGGCCGAAGGCCCCGGCCGCGAGCAGCACGGCGAACGCGACGTCGAGTCCGCCCGCTGCCGCAGGCGCCGCGTCGAGGAGCCCCGCGCCCGCCGCCGAGTCGACCTCGGCGACGCGCTGCGGATCGCTGCCGAACGAAGCGAACGCGGCCGGCGAGACCACCAGAGCCGCGAACCCAGAGCGGGCAGGCAGCCCCTGCCCTGCCCACGTCGCCGCCGCTCCAGTCCCCGCTCCTGCCATCGCCGCAGCATACGCTGCGGCGTCCGGCCCCGGGTCAACCCGCACCTCAGCGCCCCCACAGCCGGCCCCATGGCGAGGCGTCATCGGCTCAGCGACCGGGCTTCGACCTGCGGCCGCCCGTGGGGCTCCGTCCCTGACATCACGGAAGTCGACCTGTCTCTCAGGCCAGCTTGGGCGAGTAGACGACGCGGCTCATCAGCGACCGGCCGAGCCCACGGCTCCGCACGCGCGCGAGCTCGTCCAGCAACACGTCGCTCAGGTGGTCCAGCGCCAGGGCCGCGGGTGCCTCGGGCTCGTGCTCGACGACCGCGCGCCGCGCATTGACCGCGCAGATGACCTCGGGGTCGTCAGGGATCCAACCGATCCAGCGCGGGGCCCGATCGAGGAAGCGCCGGCACACGGTCTCCATGCGCTTCACCACCGAGCACGCCTCTTCGTAGCTCCGCGCGCGGTTGACGACGAGCAACGGCTCGGCGTCCGAGCGGCAGCGCAGGAGCACCTTGATGAACGCGTAGGCGTCGGTCATCGCGGTCACCGCGGGCGTGGTCACCACGACGCAGGCGTCGGAGGCCGCCGCGAAGGTGACCGTCTGGTTCGAGACGCCGGCGGCCGAGTCGACGACCAGGTACTCGTACTCCGTCTCGACCTGTTCGAGCGCTTCCGCGATCCGGTGCATCTCGAACGGCGTGAGCTCGGCCATCTTGGAGACGCCCGAGCCCGCCGCGATCAGGTCGAGGTGATCACCGCAGCTCGCGATCACTTCGCGGGGTGCCGCCGTCCCCGCCACGAGCTCGACGAACGAGCGGTCGGGGGTGATGCCTTGCAGGATGTGGGCATTGCCGATGCCCATGTCGGCGTCGACGATCAGGGTCCGGCCTTCACGCGCGAACTTGGCGCCGAGGGACGCGGCCGTGATGCTCTTGCCCGTGCCCCCCTTGCCGCTCGCGATGCACAGCGAGGCGGCGCGCGCGATCCCGTAGACTTCCCCAACGGGAGCGAGATCCCCCATCCGGTCGGCCTTGGCCGCTTCGGACTTCCGGAGGTGCAAGAGCCTGCGTGCGTGCTCCCAGTTCATCGCGTTGTTCGTGGCGTCGGGTGTTCCCCCCCTGGCCCCGCAATCGGGTGACCGACACGTTCGCGCTTGCGCCCCCACCCCAACTCCGCCGCCGGGACCCGCCCGGTTCACGTCGAAGTCAGAGGGAAGAACGCGGCAGCACGGCCGCCTGGGTCGAATTGGAGCCTGCAGCACCCCGTGGGGTGATCCAAGCGCCGAGAAGACAGAAATCCGCGGAACGCGCGCTTTGGGAACTCCTTCGTTCCGGGCCGGGAGATCGGGAGATCACCCCAGCTGGAGCCCATCCGGCGAGCGCCATGGTCCCTGGAGAGGGCGCCGTCCCCGGGGAAGGCCGGGACGAATTGCCGCGTGCCGAGCGGGATTCGAGCCGCCGGACCGCACAGCGCAGGAGCGACGCCTACGTCGCACCGAGGTGGGCCGCCGCCGAGTCGAAGCCCCCCGGAACGGACCGGGGCTCACCCTCAGTCGTGAAAGGCCTCGATCTCCTCGGCGGTCAGCAGCGGACCGGGCGGCATCGGTCGCAGCTCGTGGGAGCCGAGCTCCTCGCCGTCCGCGTCCATGTCGTCGAGCTCCTCCTCGATCTCCTCGTCCAGCTCGTCGAGTTCACCGAGGTCGTCGAGCTCGGCCGCGTCGAAGCCGGGACGACTCGAAGCGGCGTCGTGGCGGAAGACCGGCTGCGGAACGGCACCGGCCGGCGGCGCCGATTGGCGTCGGGCTCGGGGAGTGGTCCCGTCGAGACGCTCCAGGTAGGCGCCGAGCAGAGCTTCGACCGCGGCATCGACCGTCTCCGGCCCGCGGATCGAGCGGCGCGGGCTCTCCTGATCGAATTCCAGCTCGAGGTGCCCGTCCGTCCAGAGGAGGCGCGCGAGCCGCGCGGCGTCGAGGGCGCAGGCCAGGCCCCCTTCGTCCGCGCTCCAGGAGAGTCGCGGGTCGATGCGGCGCGCGCGATCGACGAGCGTCAGCGCGAGCTCGAGGCGGTCGGGCGCGATTCGGGCGAGGAAGCCGCGGAACGGCTCGCGCACGGCCCACTCGGGCAGATCGACCGTCCTCCGGCGAGCGCGGCCGTCGCCGACCTCGAGCGGCTCGAGGCGCGTGTGGCTGCCGCGCTTCGTGCGCAGCTCGCGCTTGCGAAGCAACCAGAGGTCGTCGCCGCGCAAACCCTCGAGGCGCTCGAGCTGGAGGCTGGAGAACCCATCCAGGGCGACGAGCACCACCCGCGTGCGGACGGTGTCCGTCGTGAGGCCGGGGATCGACAGGCCGAGCATCTCCGCCTGGCTGCGCGCGAACGCGAGTCCATCCAGCGCGCGCAGTACGGCCCCATCACCGCGACCGTCCACGACGCTGATCAACAGCACGCGCCCCTGGGAGTACGCCAGCCAGTCCGCGATCGAGCGGCCGTCGAAGCACAGGTCACGCTCGTGAACCTCGAAGTTGCCGACGAGATCGGGGAAGGCGAGCTCGATGCGCTCGAGTGTCTGGGGCTCGGGCTCGAGCGGATCGACGGGCGACGTCATCGGCGGAGGCGCGGTGGAATCAGCGGTTGAGGCGAGACTTCGAGGTGCTGTGCGCGAGGGCGGACAGGGTCCGACCTCGGTGCAAATAGGCGAGCGCGAGGGAGAGCGCGTCGGTGACATCGAGCGGGCGCGGAGGCTCGTCGAGCCCGAGCAGTGTAGCCACCATCGAGGCGACCTGCTCCTTCGCCGCGTTGCCGTTGCCGAGCAGCGTCTTCTTCGCGACGGCCGGCGCGTACTGCACGACCTCCGCGGCGGTCGCGGCGGCGCAGGAGAGCACGACGCCCCGAGCCTCCCCGAGTCGCAGCGCCGATTGAACGTTGGTGGCGCTGAATGCGCTCTCGACGACCACGACCGAGGGCCGCAGGCGAGCGATCAGCCCATCGAGCTCCCGGCGCAGGTCCGCCAGCCGAGCGGGCGGGTCGTCTCCGCCGGGGCGCACCGCCCCGGCCGCCAGCAGCCGCAGCTCCCCTCGGACGTCGACCACCGCGCCGTAGCCGAGGACCCGCGTCCCCGGGTCGATCCCGAGCACGATCGGCCACGGGCAGTCCACCGGGACGGCGGCGGGCTCTTCGGATTGGTCGGCGCTCATGCGAGGCCGAGCGTACCGCCCCGAGGGAGCCGACTGTAGGCTGCGCTGCAAGTCGATGACGACCCCTACCGAACCCGAACCGCGCGCCGCTGCCGTGCTCGTCGCAGCCGGCAGCTCCACCCGCATGCAGCTCCCCGGCGGCGTCCGCAAGCCGTTCGTGCTCCTGGAGGGCCGCGCGGTCCTGGAGCACGCCGCAGCCGCGTTCGACGCCTGCGCCGCCGTCCGCGAGCTGGTCGTGGTCTGCCGCGAGGAGGACGCCGAGGCGGTGAGAGCGCTCGCGGAGGGGAACCCCGCCTTTCGGAAGCTGACGCGAGTCGTCCCCGGGGGGGCCGAGCGCACCGACTCCGTGCTGGCGGGCGTCCGCGCCGCCAGCGACGCCGTCCAGCTCGTCGCGGTGCACGACGCGGCCCGCCCCCTGATCCGCACGGCGACGGTCGCGGCCGCGCTCGCGATGGCCGGGGACTGCGGCGCGGCGCTCGTCGCCGCCCCCGTCGGCGACACGATCAAGCACAGCAGCGACGGCCGGCGCGCGGAGCGCACGCTCGACCGCTCGACGCTCTGGGCGGCGCAGACCCCGCAGGTGTTCGACCGCGGTCGGCTGCTCGCGCTCCTCGAGCGCGCCGCGGCCGAGGGCTTCAAGCCGACCGACGATGCGGCACTCTGGGAGCGCTACGTCGAACCCATCGCCCTTGTCCGGGGCGAGTCCACGAACCTCAAGCTGACGACGCCCACCGACCTCGAGGTCGCCGCGGCGATCCTCCGCGCGCGCGCCGCGACGGACGGTTGAGCGCGACCGTCCCGCTCGTCCGCGCGCACTCCCACCTTCGATCATGACGACCCCTCCCCTTCGCGTCGGCCTCGGCTACGACGTCCACGCACTCGTCGCCGGGCGTCCCTGTCGCCTCGGCGGCATCGAGCTCCCCCACCCGACCGGACCTGCGGGCCACTCCGACGGGGACGCCGTGCTGCACGCCCTGACCGACGCCGTGCTCGGCGCCGCCGGGCTGGACGACATCGGGACGCTCTTCAAGGACACCGACGCCCGCTGGAAGGACGCCGACAGCGCCGACTTCCTCGCCGCCGCGGTCGAGCTCGCCGGCGAGAAGGGCTGGCGGGTCGGCAACGCCGACGTCGTGATCCAGACCGAGGGGCCCCGCATCAGCCCGCACCGCCAGGCGATGCGCGAGCGGATCGCCGAGCTGCTCGGGGTCGACGTCGATGCGGTCAACGTGAAGGGCAAGACCCTCGAGGGCCTCGGCGAGCTCGCGAACGGTGCCGGCGTCGCGGTGCAGGCCGTCTGCCTGCTCGCCCGCGACTGAAGTCGGCTCAGGTCCGCGCCGGGGACTCGCGGAACTGCGCGGCGTGGAGTCGGGCGTACACGCCCCCGCGCCCCATGAGCTCGTCGTGGGAGCCGAGCTCGACGATGCGGCCGTCTTCCATCACGGCGATGCGGTCCGCGCCGCGGATCGTCGAGAGGCGGTGCGCGATCACGACGACCGTGCGGCCCTCGCAGAGGACGTCGAGCGCCTTCTGCACGTTCACCTCGGTCTCCGTGTCGAGGGCGCTGGTCGCCTCGTCGAGGAGCAGGAGCGGCGCGCCCTTCAGGATCGCTCGCGCGATCGTGATGCGCTGGCGCTGACCGCCCGACAGGCGCGAGCCCATGTCCGCGACGTCGGTCGCGTAGCCGTCCGGCAGGGACTCGATGAACCCGTGGATGTCGGCAGCTCGCGCTGCAGCCTCGATCTCAGCCTGGGAAGCGCCCGGCTTGCCGTAGCCGATGTTCTCGGCGACCGTCGCGTGGAACAGGAACGGCGACTGGCCGACCATCGCGTAGTGCGCGGTCCACGAGTCCAGCGTCAGCTCCCGCAGGTCGTGCCCGTCCACCGTCACGCGACCCTCGCTCGGGTCGCGGAAGCGGGCGAGCAGGTCGATCATCGTCGACTTCCCCGCGCCGCTGGCGCCGACCAGCGCGAGGGTCTCGCCCGGTCGGATCTCGAGGTCGACCGCGTCGATCGCCGGGCGGTCGGCGTCCGGGTAGGCGAAGGAGACGCCTTCGAGTCGCAGCCCCGAGCCGAGACCGTCGAGGACGTGCGCGCCGGCCTGCTCGAGGATGTCCTCGGGCTCGTCGAGGAGCTCCTGCAGGCGATCGGCGGCGCCGACCGACTCCTGGACCTTCGTCCACTGGCGCGTCGTCTTCTTGACGCTCGTGTAGACCTGCGCGATCAGCACGAAGAAGGCGATCATGCCGCCCCCACCGCTGCCGAACGCTCCGATGCCGTTGATGCTGAGGTAGCCGACGAGCAGGATGATCGCCCCGAGGCCGACGTGGGTGAGGACGATCGTGGACGAGTTCGTCAGGGCCACGGCGCGCACCATGCGCATGGTCTCCGTGACGTAGCGATCGTTGCTGCGCTGGAACTCCGCGAGCTCGCGGTCCTCCGCGCGGAACGCCTTGACGGTCCGGATGCCCTGGAACATCTGCGTCAGGTTCTGCACCGAGGAGCCCAGCTCGCCGAGGCTCTTGCGCGAGCGACGACGGACCTTCCCGCCGAGCAGCGCCACGGGCAGGATCACGAGGGGCATCCCGATCAGCATCCCGAGGGTGGCGAGCGGCGCCGTGAAGAAGGCCAGGGCGAGCCCCACCATGGCCGTGAGCGGCTCGAGGATGAGGTTGCGCAGGCTCTCGTTCAGGATCGCGAGGGTGTACCCGACGTCCGCGCTGATGCGGCTCAGGAGATCGCCGAGCTCGCGCGAGTCGTGGTAGCGCATCGAGAGCCGCATGAGGTGCCGCGTGATCCGCACGCGGAGCTCGACGACCATGTCCAGAGCGACTTTGCGAGCCACCCAGGTGAACGCGTACTGGCAGATCGCTGCCAGAATCGCGAGGAGCACGACCACGAGAGCGATCCGCCAGAGCACCGCGAGGCGCTCGTCCGCGGTCTGCGGATGCGTGCTTCCCAGCAGCATGGTCAGGAACTCGTCGCGCGCCACGCTCACGCGCTCGACGAGCGCCGTCAGCGCGCTGGGCTCGGTGGCGTCCAAGGCCTCGCCTTCGACGCCCCCGGCGACCGCGCCGCCTTGGTCTTCCGGGCTCGCGGGTACGCCGCCGAGCTCGCCCGCGGCGGCCGCCTCGGCGTCCGCGACCTGCTCGGGGAAGACGGTCGCGAAGGTCGGCTCGAGCAGCAGCAGGGTCGACTTCTCGAGGGCCGCGGCGCCCGCACCCAGCAAGAAGATCAGCCCGAAGAGCCAGAGGCGCGTCTTGGCGTGCGGCTTCAGCAGCCGCACTAGGGATCCGACGTCGGCTTTCATGCGGCGGAGATCATCCTCAAGCGGTCGGGCCGTGGGTAGGGAATTCCAGGCCCACGGGCACATGGCCCTCGATAGAACGAGCGCGGCCCCGGCGATCGGATCGCCGGGGCCGCGCGGAGGCGTCGAGTAGGAAGCCTACTTGGCGGCCTGGTGCTCGTCGCGAAGAAGGCCGACGACCTCAGCGCTGTCGAGCGCCTCGTGGGCGTACTCGATGAAGCTGATGCGCACCCAGTCGTCGCGGAGCAGCTCCATGTGCTTCTCGTCGTTGATGTTCAGCGGGCGCTGCGTGGGCGAACGCTTGTTGACCTTCGCGAGGTACCAGCCGTCAGGGCCGCGCAGCGGACCGGCGATCGAACCAACCGGGAGGTTGAAGAAGATCTCGTCGGTCAGGAGGCCGCCGTTGAGGAAGTTGACGTACGGGCTCTCGACCAGGAGCGAGCGCATGTCGTTGCGCGAGCGCTCGCCGAAGCGGCCGTTCTTGCGGTAGGCGTGGTCCGAGCCGGGGCGGCCGACGGCCGGCGGCGGCGGATCCCAGAAGTCGCAGTGTTCATCGAGCAGTCGCGACCAGAAGGCGTGGGGCTCCATCACCTCGTTCTCCGGGGAGAACTCCTTGCCCTCGGCGGCCGCTTCCATCTTCTGCTGGCGGTACTCGGCGAACTCGACGGAGTTCTTCTCGAGCTCGGTCTTCAGCCACTCGGTCTTCTCCCTGGCGGACTTCCAGCCGTCCGGGATCCACTCGAACTTGTCGAAGTCGAAGGCGGCGACGAGCAGGATCTCGGCGTCGCACTTGGCGAGGCCCATCACCTGGTTCGAGAAGTCGAGGTGGTTGCGCAGGACCTGAGAGAGGCCGCCCTCGGGGGGGCTCTCCATCAGCGGCTGCACCGAGCGGCGGTAGCCCTCGAGGAGCGGCATGTAGGCGCCGTAGGACTCGACGGACGGGAACTGGTGCGCGCCGAGCGCGATCTGACCGATGCCGAAGATGTCGCTGCCGAAGCTCTTGCGAACCTCTTCGAAGTGGGCCTCCGCGTCTTCGTCGCTGAGCAGCTTGCCCTCGGCGGCGAGGCGCTGCTTGGTGGCCGCGACGAGCGCGAGGTACTGACGCGCGTCGTCGATGTCCTTCTGCGAGATGGTCGTCTTGACGTCCTGCCAGACCTGGTCGACCGTGATCTGGAGCTCAGGAGTTCCGTCCCAGTCGAAGTCCATGGTGACGAGCAGCTCCTCGTCGAGGCCGTCGATGCCCGTCTTCGTGTCGATGACGCTGTAGACCGCGTCACGCACGATCTGGCGCAGGATCGACCTGTACATCGAATCCTCGGGCATCAGCGTGGGCTTGGGCCCGACGTCCTGGCCCTGGTCCTTCGCGGCCTGCCAGTTGGCGAGGTCGGCCTCGAGCTTCGCGGTGCGACGCTCGTAGCTCTCGCGGAAGTCCTTGATCAGGATGTCGCCAGCTTCCTGGCGCATCGCCTCGAACGTGAGGTCGGGCCACAGGTCCTGGTTGTCCGGGACGAACGTGCGGTCGAAGCGCATCTCCTGGGAGAGTTCGCGCTGGTACCAGGCGGTCGACCGGAACGAGCGGCGGATCTCGATGTCGAGGTCCAGGAGCGGGTACTTGACCTTGAACTCGGCGAGCTTGCGCTCGCGGAGAGCCTGGTACTCCTCCTCCGGCACCTGGAAGTACTCGGCGGTGAACTTGAACGGCTCCGGGCCGGGGTCGGCGCCGCTGGCCTTGATCGCTTCCCAGGTCGCCATCTCGTCCTCGTAGGAGGCGATGCGCCGCTGGGCCTCGTCTTCGATGATCGCGTTGACGCGGTGGAACTCCATCGCGGCGCGGCAAGGCCCATAGATGAGGTACCGCTTGATCGCGAGCTCCGAGATCTCTTCGTCTCCGACTCGCAGGGGGCCGCCGAGGTCTTCCCACGGCTGCTGCTGCGGCTCGGAGGCCGGGACGGGGGCGGTGTCCTGCAGGGCCGGCGCGGTGGCGGCGCCGAGAAGCAGGCTGGCAGTGAGGAGAGAGAGGTGCATGGCGGTGCGAAGTCGCAGGAAGGTCTCTGAGGCACCCGGAGGGGGTGATCCTCGCCCCCGAGAAGGGCGGCGGCGGCAGAGCCTACGGAGGGTGTTCTGGTGTGGTGGATCGAAGAGCCGTCTTTTTTCGACCCCAGAGGCCGATGGCTTGAGGCCCCCCCTTGGGTCGCCCAGGAACACCCCGCAAGACCTCCTCGCGTGGGAACGCCGCTGCCGAGGCCGGCGGGGCTGCCTTCCACCGGCCGCGCACGCACCCCCGGCGGCGTCGCCGCTCGGGAACCGCCCCTCGGCCGCCGGAGGCCCCCCTGCCGCCGACGCCGGGCGCAAGGTCCGCCGCTCATAGTGGTAGCCTGTGCGATCCTCACGACCCCGGCAGCAGCCGCCCCTGCCGGCCGAGACCGACCCACCGCAGCGAAGATGACCACCTACCCGACGCGCACCATCGCCTTCCTGTGCGAGCTCTTCCATCCGGCGCTCCCGCCGGGGACCGAGGCGATCCAGCGCCTGCACAACCGCTACTTCGAGTCCGGGGCGCCCCCCTACTCCAGCTTCGCGGTCACGCCCATGGGGCCGATCCTCAGCAACCCGGCCATGCAGCCGGGCGCGACGTCGCAGTGCGCCTTCCTCCCCGACCGCATGCAGTTCCGCGAGGAGCTCGGTGCGCTGACCGCGGAGGCCTTCGGATCTCGCGTCCGCCAGGTCGCCGAGGACGTGGCCAACGAGCGCGGCATCGACGGCTTTGCCGGGCAGAACATCACGATCCGCTCGCTCGTGAATCCTCGGAAGTTCGAGAACTCGATCGACTACATGCGCGACGGGCTGCTCGGCTTCGGCGACATGATCGATGCGTTCGACAACGAGCCGCGCATCTACGGGCTGCGGCTCGTCTTCCCGCCGGACGAGTTCACCAGCACCGCGAACGCCGTTCGCATCGAGAACTACGCGCAGGACCCGCGCACGCTGTACCTCGAGAACCAGTGCTCCGCTGGGCCGCTGCGCCTCGAGGACGGGCTCGACCTCGTCGAGCAGAACGTCGCCGGCGCCTACAGCTTCCTGGTCGACAAGGCCTCGTCCTTCGTCCAGGCCTTCGACCTGCGCCTGGAGGAGTAGGCGCGGCGCGAGGATGCGGACCCTAGCCCTGCTCCTGGCAGTCCTCGCGGCCGCGCCGTGCGGCTGCGGCGAGCCCGAGCCCGCGGCACCCGCATGGCCGGAGGGCACCGCGGTCGTGCTCGCGGGGCTGCCGATCACCGTGGCCGAGGTCGACGCTCACGTCGATGCGGTCCTCGCCATCCAGCCGTCGTACTCGCTCGAGCAGCGGCGCCGGATCGTGCTGATGAACTGGTCCTTCCCGCGGGCGCTCGGCGCCGCGATGGGTGGAGAGCGGCGCGACGCCGCGCTCGAGCAGGCAGGGTCCTGGCGAACGGGCCTGCTGCACGGCACCCACGAGCTCGGGGAGGCCTCCGAGCAGATAGGCAACTGGGACATGATCGGCTTCGAGCTCTGGCTCGTCGCCCGCGACCTGGAGGTCGGAGAGGTGTCCGAGCCCGTGGAGCTGCCCGGCCGCTACGCCGTCCTGCGCCTCGAGCAGCGCGACGGTAACCCGAGGCCCGCGTTCGAGTACCTGCGCCTGCGCGTGGCCGAATTCCCCTTCGTCGACGACCCCGAGGCGCTGCTCACGAACGAGACGGCCGACCGCCTCGAGATCGTCGATCCGGCCTGGGTCGAGATCGTCCCCGGCATCTACAAGTACTGAGGAGACCCCCATGACCCCCCCGTTCCGCACCCTGACGACGGGCCTCGCCCTCCTGGCCGCGCTGGCGATCGCGCCGCGCGCCGTCGCCGCGACCCAGGAGGAGCCGCCGGCGGAGACCGAGGAGCTGAAGCGCCTGGAGGCCTGGCCCGAGGTCGACGACGACGCCGTCTCCTTCGAGATCGAGCGCCTGCGCAAGGCCCGCACGCCCGAGATGGGCGAGCAGGCGACCGCCGCGCTGATCGAGATCGGCGCCGGGGCCGCCCCGAAGCTGCTCGCCAAGTTCGGTCGTGAGAAGGACGAGGACGCGACGGAGCGCATGCTCGAGATCCTGGACACGGTGACCGGCGCGCCGCACACGCGCCTCCTCGCCGAGTTCTTCGGCGACAAGCAGCTGCGCACGCGCACCTGGTGCCTCCAGCGAGTGGCGCAGTTCCCGGACGACGGCGTCAAGACTGCGGCCGAGGCCGCCTTCACCGCCGCCGACAAGCGCAAGCGCGGGCGCGACGAAGAAGAGGTCTGGGCCGCCGCGGTCTGCGCGGCCTCGTCCGGCTCGCTGATCGGCTTCGACGTCATTACCGCGGACAGCAAGACGAACTGGAAGGACCACGGAGAGATCACCCACGTCGCCCTGACCGCCCTGCGCGGGCCCGAGGCGACCAAGCGCGTCGCTCCGCTGCTCGAGGGTGACCGCAAGCAGAAGGTCGCGGGCCTGCGCCTGCTCGCCGCCTGCGGCGACAAGGAGACGGCCACGCCGCTCGTGCGGCCGATCCTCGACACCACCGACAACTCGCTCCTCGTCGGCGCCATCAACGCACTGCGCGGTATCGTCGACGGCGACCCGCCGCTCGGCAAGCTGCCGACGTTCGAGGCCATCGAACGCGCCAAGAAGTGGAAATCTCGCCTGTGATCGACCGACCGTTCCAATCGCTCTTGCGGCGAGTCCTCCTGCTCACGCTCGTCGGCCTCTTCGCCGCGGCGCCCGCCGTCGCGCAGAAGCTCCTCGACAAGGACTTCCCGCCGAACCACGGGAAGAACGACCCCTACACACTGGGCGGCGACCCCGAGCTGATGGCCGCCGCGGGCATCGTCTCCCACGGGGGCTTCGAGTTCGCGACGACCGACACCGCCGGCGTCGAGGACTACATGGGGACCTCCGAGATCCGCTGGCTGGAGTCCGAGCACTTCGAGCTCGGCTTCGCGATCGGCGGCTACAAGGTCTCGCAGAAGGAGAAGAAGGTCTTCCTGCGCGACCTGACCAAGCTGGCGGAGAAGCTCCCGACCGTCGACCCGAAGACGAAGGTGCTCGATCCGTGGCTGCGGGCCCACCTGACGATCCTCCGCATGGAGGAGCAGTACCAGCAGTTCCTCGAGCTGGTGAACGTGCCCCAGAGCGAGTTCCCAGACGGTACGGAGCCCTGGAACCGCCAGGGGACCTACCGCGGCGAGGGCCCGCACCTCGGCCAGAAGGGCAAGTACGAGGTCCTCATCCTCCCCAGCGAGGCGTCCTCGGTGGACTTCCTGAGCCACTACTTCGGGCTCACCATCAAGCGCACCCAGCGCTGGAACGTCGTCGAGCGCGACACGGTCACCCTCACGGTCCACCTGCAGCAGGGCAACCTGAAGAACGACGGCGCCCTCCACGGGCACCTCGCGTTCAACCTGATGCACAACTTCTTCGACGGGTTCGAGCACTACAGCTACGACACGCCGATCTGGATCCACGAGGGGCTGGCCCACTGGGCGGAGCGTCGCGTCTCACCCGACCACAACAGCTTCGACGGCTCGGAGGGCTCGGTGCCCAAGATGAGCAAGGAGAAGAACTGGGCGGGCAAGACGCGCAAGATCGTGGCCGGGGGCAAGCAGCCCCGCATGGCCGCCCTGATCCGCCTGAAGAACTACGGCCAGATGAGCCTCGACGACCACTTCTGCACGTGGTCGATGGTCGACTACCTGCACCAGTCGAATCCCGCCGGGCTGGCCGCCTTCCTCCAGGGGCTCAAGGGCCGCACCACCGCGGACGGCTTCCCCGACGGCTCGAACCTCCCGGACGCCCACCGGGACCTGTTCAAGGAGCACTTCGGGATGAGCTACTCCCAATTCGACACGGCCTGGGTGGCCTGGGTCGAGACCACCTACTGAGGGGTCCTGGGGCGATGCCCCGCTCGCGGGTCGGCGCCCGGCGATTCCGGGCAAGAAATCGGGGCATCCGAGCCGATGAATGCAGGCCGGGTGACTTTCTGCCACGCCTGCGGGGCGGGGTGGTAGCATTACGTGCACGTCAGGGTTGCTCGCTTCCGAGCTTCCGTCGGGTGGGCCAGCGGGCCCTCCAACGGCCCGCTCACCGCACCCGGACGCGCTCTCACCGTCGTCGTCTATCCACCCCCTGAGGTGCGCTCCCGGTCCTGGGGCGCGTCGCCCCCTTCGATGATCCTCCAGAAGAAGAAGCGCATCGTCCTGTTCCTGCCCCACCGGGCAGATCCCGACCAAGGGGTGAGGGTGAGTGCGGACTTGCTGCCGCTCGAACTCCTGCAGATCGCCGGCTACCCCGATCGCGAGGGATACGAAGTGGTGATCGTCGACGCGATGGTCCACGAGGACTACATGGAGCGCCTGATGGAGCTGTGCGACGGCGCACTGCTCTTCGGCAGCTCGTGCATCCTCGGCTTCCAGGTCGCGCACGGCGCGCGCGTCGCCAAGGCGGTCCGCGAGCGCTTCCCCGATCTGCCGATGATCTGGGGTGGGTGGTTCCCGAGCGTGCTGCCCGAGGCCTACCTCACCGAGAACATCGCCGACGCCGTCGCCCTCGGCCAGGGCGAGGTCACCTTCTGGGAGTTCATCCAGGCCGTCGAGAACGGCGAGGACTACGAGAACATCCCGGGCCTCTGCATCCTGAAGGACGGGAAGCCGTTCTACACGGAGCAGCGCAAGGTCATCGGCTTCGACACGATCCCGGACGTGCCGTGGCACCTGATGGACTTCGAGGAGTACGTCGCGCTCCAGAACAGCAAGTCCAACCGCTGGAAGGTCCGCCACAAGTACGCCGACCCGTGGGACATGAAGCCCGGCACCGAGCTGCGCGGCTTCTCCTACTACTCGAGCTTCGGCTGCCCCGAGCCCTGCACCTTCTGCTGCAGCCCCGAGGTCACCGGCCGCCGCTGGAAGGCGATCCCCGGCGACTTGCTCGGCGAGCGGATCATGGAGTGCCACGACCGCTTCAACTTCAACATCCTGCGCTTCCAGGACGCCAACTTCGGCGTCGCGGAGAAGCGCTCGAACGCGTTCTGTGACTACCTCATAGAGCACGACACCCCGTTCTGGTGGAACGGCACCTACGAGATCGAGACGATCGCCCGCTACAAGGACGAGTCCCTCGACAAGCTCGCCGCGTCGAAGTTCCACATGGCCGCCCTGGGCGCCGAAGCCGGCACCGAGGAGCAGCAGGGTCGGATCAAGAAGAAGATCGACATCCGCAACAACCTCGCGCCGTCGCTGCGCCGCCTGAACGAGCGCGGCATCCAGACCGGCGTCTCGTGGATCATCGGCTACCCCGACGAGAGCATCGAGTCGATGCTCGCCACGATCACCGTCGCGGCGAAGGTGAAGCACATGTTCCCGAACTCGCCCAGCGACGTCTTCCCGTTCCGCGCCATCCCCGGCAGCGAGGACTACCGGCAGGCGATCGAGCTCGGCTACGAGCCGCCGAAGCTGCTCGAAGAGTGGGGCGACGTGCTCGAGTACAAGTACGAGATCGGCGGCAGCGGCCTGCCCGAGGACGTTGTCCGTCGCTGGCGACGCTACGGCGCAACGTCGACGTTTTACGACGGCCTCGCCAAGGAAGGTGGCAACCTGGTGCGCGACCTCATGCGGAAGATCTCCGGGTGGCGCCTGCGCACGAACAACTTCGGTCTCCCGATCGAGCAGAAGCTGTTCCACACCTACGTCAAGCTCTCCGGCAGCCGCACCCAGGAGAACTCCCTGGGCATCGAAAAGACCACTGAGACCGCGCCCAGCGCGTCCGCTTAGGAGCCCTCCAGTGATTCAGCGCAAGACATCGAAGAAGATCGTCCTCTTCCTTCCCCACCGTGCCGACCCCAAGCGTGGAGAGCGCTTCAGCGCCGACCTGCTGCCGCTCGAGCTGCTGCAGATCGCGAGCGGCCCGGTCGCCGACGGCTACGAGATCGTGATGATCGACGCGATGGTCGAGCCCGACTACATCGCGAAGGTCCTCGAGGCCTGTGAGGACGCGCTGCTGTTCGCCAGCTCGTGCATCCTCGGCTACCAGGTGTACGACGGAGCGGTCGTGGCCCAGGCGGTGCGCGAGAAGCACCCGAACCTCCCGATCATCTGGGGCGGCTGGTTCCCCAGCGTGACCCCGGAGATGTACCTCGAGTCCGGCATCGCCGACGCCGTCGGCCTCGGCCAGGGCGAGCTGACCTTCCGTGACGTCGTCAACGCGGTCGCCGCTGGCGAGGACCTCGCGACCGTCCCGGGCCTCGCGGTCTGGCGCGACGGACACATCGTCTACACCGACGCGCGCGCGGTCGTCGGCTTCGAGAAGTTCGAGCCGGTGCCGTGGCACCTGCTCGAGTACGAGAAGTACGCGGAGCTGCAGGTCAAGCCGACGAACTACAAGGTGCGTCACCGCTTCCCGCTTCCCGGCCACTGGACGACGGACAACCCGCCGCGTGGATTCAGCCACTTCTCGAGCTTCGGCTGCCCCGAGGACTGCACGTTCTGCTGCAGCCCGCAGCTCACCGGCCGGCGCTGGAAGGCGATCAAGGGCCGCCAGCTCGCGGAGGAGATCGCGGAGCTCCAGCAGCGCTTCAAGTTCGACGTGCTGCGCTTCCAGGACGCCAACTTCGGCGTGGCCGAGAAGCG
>Ga0316204_10003796_pt1 | contig 29025 bp, 25 predicted proteins | sample 6monrhotite_MG_2_FD_205661 | JGI IMG/M metagenome (GOLD analysis project Ga0316204, IMG submission 205661) | Microbial mat bacterial communities from mineral coupon in-situ incubated in ocean water Damariscotta River, Maine, United States -... | ecosystem: Environmental > Aquatic > Marine >...
TATGCTTCGAAATGAGTTGAAGGCAAATAAGATTTGCTATAAGTGCTGCGATTCCTATAAAAATCATTAATATTGATTCTGGCTCACTTCCTAATATTGTTCGGCGAGCAATATCAATGAGAACGGTGACGCCAAGTAAAATTTGAAAAATACCACTAATGTAGGCAGCCTTTATTTTTACAATTGCTTCTTTCCCAACCGCATACAACCCAATAGCATAAACGGTTGCATCTGCTAGCATATCTAGGGAATCAGCGATTAACGCCGTAGATTCGCTTAATATTCCTAGCGTTATTTCAATAAAAAACATTGTCGCGTTAATACTGAGCAATATTATTAAAATACGGTTTTGTTCTTTATTTTTTATTTCTATTTCACAGTCACAACCTGACATATCGCTATCTTCTTTTTTTACCTAACACCAGCAAATACTGCGAAGGACTGTCCGAGTTAATTGCTTTTGTTAGGCATTTTATTTCACTTTGTATACTGCGGTACTAAGAACCAAGTATACTGAAAAATACCTAATCATTAGTTATATTTTTACTATGCGCTTCATTTATCAGATTTTTCATTTCACTGAAAGACTTTTTTCCATGCACAATTTTTCCATTTATGACAAAGGTGGGCGTTACGGTTACATTGAAGTCTTTCCTCGCCGACTGCTGTTGACTTACAACGTCGTCTAAGCTCTCCCCATCACTGATACATGAACGAAACACCTCTGAATTCAATCCTAGTGAAGTTGCTTTCCGAACAAAAATACTATCCATATTCTCAGCCTTATACCAGCCAACTACAGATGAATAAAGTTCATCTAGCATTTCGTAATATTTCTCACCTGCGCATTGCGCCGCAACAGCCCCTTGTATTGCAGCCTCACTAGTTGGAAAATGGCGATAAATAAAACGAACCGTCCCTGTGTCAATGTAATTCTTCTTAACTCGAGGTAACACATACTCATGAAATTTTATACAATTACTGCACGTTAATGACCCGTACTCGATTAAAGTAATTGGTGCTTGCACGCTACCAAGTGCAATTTCTTCACTTGAGGCGAATGAAATCATCAAATTATTGGTAGCGGCAAAGATGATTAATCTCATCCAAATATTATTTATTTTCACAATATATGTTCCTTAATAAATTGGCATTTGTTCTGCGGCCTGTATGCCTAACGAACCAAGGTCAGCGGCGATTTACAGCGTGTTGAGGCTTGGCGTAGCCAAACGAAATGCGTTATAAATTGTCGGCTGTAGCGCCTTGTTAGAGACGCGGGAATATCTGGTGATATGACTGAATCTACAGCCTTTGTTTTTAAAGATATTGCCGTGTTTCGTGAGTTTTATTTGATTTAATTGTACTTACTTTATGGTGGGACTTGGATGAAATTTAAGGTTAAATTCCCCCCCCCTCTCTCTTGTTCAAATCGACTTTAGATTAACTTTAGATTAACTTTAGATCGAATCACTTTTTTATCGTTTGACCTTTTCGTTTTCAGTTTCAATTCAGGTTCGTTTTGTATGATGTCTGTCATTATTCAATATGGATGGTTCATCATGGCTAAATTTCTGGTTATAAATGCAAATTTATTCTCTTCTGTTTCTCATAGAATTCGCTTGGTATGTTGTGTGTTTGGGCTGTCGTCTGGTTTGAGTTCGGCGGTTTCTTTTGCGGCTTCGGCAGATTATGTGGCATTGGTTGAGCCGGTTGCACAGCAGCAGCCTGAGGCGTTGATGGCGGCGGGGTTGCAATCGCTTTCTAAGGCAAATCAATCGTTGTCTCAAAGTTGGTTATCGGATGCGGTAGCGATTACGGTGGCGCATGAGAATGATGCGTTAACGAGTAATTTAGATACACAAAACTGGGCGGTAGGCGCAGAGTTTTCTGTTTTGTTGCCAAAACAGCAGAGTGCATTGCAGGGGGTTTCGGATGCGTATCGTGCGCAACTGTCGATTCAACAAGATTACCTTAATTGGCTGGCTTCGGGTAAATTGCGTCAATTAACTTGGGCTTATAAGAAGGCTCAAATTGAAGCGAGTTTAGCCGAGTCTGCATTTAAAAATAGTGTTGAGATGCAGGAGAATGTTCAGCGTAAAGTGGAGGTGGGCGACAGTGCGCAGTTGGATCTGTTGTTGGCTGAAAAGTTTGTGTTGGAACAGCAGGCCTTTGTACAACAAAAGCAGGGGCAGTTGAGTTTGTTGCAAAAGGAGTTTGAATTTTGGACGAACCAGTCTGAGCTTCCGAAGGGTATTGTTGAAATGCGCCAGTCTTCACAGCCTTTAAACGAACACCCTAAATTGCACTGGATTCAATCGGCTTATGAGGTCTCTAAAGCGCAGTATTCACAACAAAAAACGTTGAATCAAGCGGGGCCTACGTTCTCGATTGGTGCGCAGAATGATAAAAACAACACGGAAGACAATACCTTTTTGTTTGTTGAGGTGTCGATTCCGATTGGTAGCGCACCGATGAACCAGGTGAGTATTGCAGAGAAACAACAGGCGATACAAGCACAGAGTGTGGAGGTGAAACGTACGGAACAGGCGTTGAATATGGCGATATTGGCGGCGGAGCAGGACGTTTTAATGAGTGAGAAAAGTCGTTTGTTGGCGGAGCAGCAACATAAGATTTCGCAAGAGACGTTACGTTTAGCAGAGCAGGCGTATCAATTAGGAGAGTCTTCAATTCAGTCGTTATTGTTGATTAAAAAAGAGGCGATTGTGGCGCAGTTAAGTGTTGAACTCGCCAGTGCAAATTTTGAGCAAGCGATTGCACAAGCCAATCAAATAAAAGGCCATTCGCTGATGAATGTGTCTCATGTGGTTTTAGAGAGAGGACAAGAGTGATGTTAAATTGGACGCAAAAAAGGCTTCAAACGCGATTTAAAAAACGATTTGGAAAAAATATGCTGACGGCGGCGATGCTGACGTTGTTATTGTCGACTCAAGTGAATTCGGATGCATTGACCTTAACCCAAGAACAGTATAAAACGCTGGGATTAGAGGTGGCTGAGGCTCAAAAAGTGGCACACTATCCAACGCAGATGTTTCCTGCACAAGCGATGTTTCACCCCAATGCCGTTCGCACGTTGTCCGCGCCTTTGTCGGGTCAGGTATCACGTTTAAATGTGGTGCATGGTGCGGTGTCGAAAGGGCAGGTGATTATGGAGATTGAAAGCACGGAATTATTGGCGTTGCAGTCTCAGTTATTGTCGGTCTCTTCGGACTTGACGGTGCTTAAAAATGAGTTAAAACGGGTGAAAAAATTGCGCCAATCGGGTGTAGCTTCTGCCAAGACGTTGCAGCAAGCACAGGCGGATGTGGATAAGTTGGTGGCGAAAAAAGATGAGCAAAAAAAATCCCTTCGATTGATGGGCTTCTCTCAAAAGAGCATTGAACGTTTATTGTCTTCTCAGTCGATTCAGTCTTCTGTGTTGTCGATTGTTTCGCCGATTGATGGGCAAATATTTGATTTAAAGGTGCGTTTGGGCGAGCGAGTGGCGGGCAATCAAATGCTGTTTTCACTGGGTGAAACGCAACCGATGTTGTTAAAGGTAAAAGTACCTGTTGCGCTGGCAAATCGTCTTAAAAAGGGCGATAACGCAGAGGTAGCGTCGGTTGGTATGGCAGTGATTGAGCATGTTGATCCGGATGTGGATGCGTTGACTCAAACGGTGGAGGTGCATGTGGAAGTGGATAATATTGAGAAGGGCATTCGCCCCGGTCAACGGTTTCAAATTCGTTTTTTAATGTCATCGAGTACGCCTACATCACAGGCGATCTACCGAGTGCCTTCAAATGCAATCAGTCAATTTGAGGGCGAAACGGTGGTGTTTGTTAAAGCCGATGATGCGATTGAGCCTAAAGCGATTAAGGTGATGAACATTCAAAATCATCAACTGTACTTTTTATTACAGCCACCTTCTACGGATTCAATGAATAGATTGAATGTTTTTGTGAAGGGGGCTACTGCGATTAAATCGGCTTTTGAGGCGGCGGAAGCGGCAGAAGAAAGTTCTGAAGAAAACGATGCGTAACGCAAAAGGAATTGGATATGTTGGCTAAGTTTTTACAGTTTTTTTTAGTGCAGAGAACGTTGGTGTTGTTGATCGTTTTTGCTTTGGTGGCTGGGGGATGGCAGGCGTTTCAAAAAATGCCGATTGATGCCTTTCCTGATGTGTCACCCACACAAGTAAAAATGATCTTTAAAGCGCAAGGCATGACCCCAGAAGAAGTGGAGCAACGAGTGATTGCACCGCTAGAACAGGAGTTACTGGGGTTGCCCAAGCAGCGTGTTTTACGCTCTCTTGCGAAATATGGCATTGCAGATATTACCTTAGATTTTGATGAGGGAACCGATATTTATTGGGCGCGTCAGTTGGTGGCAGAACGCCTAGGGGGGATGGCTCTTCCGAACGGTGTCACGGGAGGCATGGCATCTCTATCAACCCCGTTAAGCGATGTGTTTATGTTTACCATTGAGGGTGATGCCTTAAATAACATGGAAAAACGAGACTTGCTGGATTGGGTGATTCGTCCTGCTTTGCGCTCTGTACCAGGTGTGGCCGATGTGAATATGTTGGGTGGCTTGGTCAAAACCTTTGTGGTGAAGCCTAATTATCAAAAACTGATGGGCGCTCAAGTCTCACTGGCACAGCTTACCTCGGCGTTAGAAGAGAACAATCAAAATGACGGAGCGGGTCGTTTAAACCAAGGGGAAGAGGTAATTTTGGTTCGTACGCAGGGTAATTTAAGTACACTGTCGGACATTGAAAACATTGTGGTGACCTATCAAAACGAGGTTGCTATTCAGGTAAAAGACTTAGCCAACGTTGAGGTGGATGCACTGTATCGCAATGGCGCGGTAACACAAAACGGTGAAAGTGAAGCGGTACAAGGCTTGGTCATGGCTTTAAAAGGGGCGAATGCACGAGATGTGGTCTCGGGGATTGAAGCCCGATTGCAAGCATTGGAGCCTGCGTTTCCAAAAGGCATTGAAGTCAGTGTGTTTTATAATCGAAGTGATTTGGTGAATACTGCTATTTTTGGTGTCTCTAAAGTGATGCTGGAAGCGGTGGTATTGGTGTTGATTGTATTGCTGGTGTTTTTGGGTAATGTGAGAGCCGCAATTACAGTCGCACTGATTTTACCATTGGCGGCACTCATGACCTTTATTTTAATGCGCTGGTTTGGTTTATCGGCCAACTTGATGTCATTGGGTGGGTTGACCATTGCGATTGGTATGCTGGTGGATGCGGCGGTGGTGGTGGTTGAAAACATCGTCTCTCACCAAGAGAAAGATGCCAAAAAGAAGCAGGGTCATCTGCCGAAAATGCATATTATTTTTAGAGCATTAAAAGAGGTTTCAGTTCCGGTTATTTCAGGTATCTTAATTATTATGACGGTCTTTTTGCCACTTCTCACCCTAGAGGGTCTGGAAGGTAAATTATTTGTACCCGTGGCGCTAACCATTATTTTTGCCTTGGGCAGCGCGTTGTTGTTATCACTGACCGTGATTCCCACGCTCTCATCCTTTATTTTAGGCAAGGTGTCACACCAAGAGCCTTGGTTGGTGTGTAAGTTAGAGGCACTTTATAAACCTGTTTTACAGTGGAGCTTAGTGAACGACCGTATTATTGTTGGTTCGGCACTGATTGCACTGGTGTTTGCCGGGTTTGTGTACACGCAAGTGGGTAAAACGTTTATTCCTCAAATGGATGAAGGAACGGTGATTTTGCAAGTTGAAAAAACCCCTTCCATCAGTTTGGCGGCCTCTAATGAAATGGACCTACGTATTCAAAAAGCCATTATGGATAAGGTGCCTGAAGTGGTGCGTATTGTGGCGCGAGTGGGTTCCGATGAAATTGGTCTGGACCCCATGAGTTTAAATGATACCGATACCTTTTTGGTTTTTAAACCCAAAGAAGCGTGGCGAATGGAGAGTACGGAAGCGTTAATTGAAGAGATTCGTCAAGTGTTGGTGACGCAATTTCCTGGAATTAACTATGCCTTTACGCAACCCATTCAAATGCGAGTGGATGAAATGTTGACCGGAGCGCGTGGTGATGTCGCCATTAAGATATTTGGTGACAAACCTGAAGAGTTGAATGAGGTGGCTAAAGAGATGGTGGCGATGGTCAAAACGATTGAGGGGGCAGAAGATGTCTTTACGTCCACTAATGAAGGGTTACGCTACTTACAGCTTAAGGTCAATCAGGATATGGCGGGTCGTTTGGGCTTAACGGTGAATGAAGTAGAAAAAATCTTGCGTACTCAAATTAACGGTTTAGAAGTGGGCGTATTGTACGAAGGGATTCGTCGAATTCCATTAATGATTCGTGCGCCAGAGTCGTACAAGTCGTCTAAGATAGAGATGTTACAACAACCCATTACGGTTGAAACCCCTGAGGGAATGCGCTCTGTGATGCTCTCTCAACTGGTGGATGCGGTGGAGCAAGATGGTCCTGTGTCGATTAAACGTGAACAAAGTAAACGTTTCTCGGTGGTGGTCGCGAATGTCTCAGGGCGCGATTTGGTTGGGTTTGTGGATGAAGCCAGGCAAAAAGCCGCCACACTGGATATTCCAGCAGGCTACTATTTTGAGTGGGGAGGGAAATTTGAGAACCAACAAAGAGCCGCCGCAAAACTGGCAGTCGTCGTTCCTGTTGCGCTAGTTCTGATTTTTCTGATTTTATTCAGTACGTTCCGCTCCGTTCCACAAGCGGTCATGGTGTTGGTGAACGTACCATTTGCTTTAATTGGCGGAATTGTCGCCCTGTGGATAACGGGTGAATATCTCTCGGTACCCGCTTCGGTTGGCTTTATTGCCCTATTAGGGATTGCCGTATTAAACGGGGTGGTGATGCTAACCTACTTTAATCAACTGCTGGCCAAAGGCATGGAGATGAGACAAGTCGTGGTAGAAGGCGCTTTAAGACGGTTACGTCCTGTTTTAATGACCGCTTCGATTGCGGCCTTAGGGTTGGTTCCTTTGGTCTTTGCGACGGGGCCAGGTTCAGAAATACAACGCCCCTTAGCCATTGTGGTCATCGGCGGTTTGATTAGTTCAACCATCTTAACCCTGTTGATTTTACCGATCATTTTTAAACGCTTTGGTAAGCAGGCAATCAGACCCGAGAAGGAGAGCATCCAATGAATGGTGTAAAGCAAGGAAATAGCCTATCGAATAGCCTACTCAAGTTGGTATTTGATCATGCACTTTATGATGAAATGACTGATGTTTTATTAAGCTTTCCGGAAAGAGAGTTGTCTTTTATGAGCTTGGATGTTCAAGCGCATATGCAGCCCTTAGAAAATATTACCGAACAGGTATCGGGCTTCAAACGTAAGAAAATGATTGAAATTAACACGCATCAAGATGAAGCCAGGCACCTTTATCGATATATTACAGAAAACCTTCCTCAAGCGAAGCTTCAAGCACAGCTCATTCCGTTGCTGTCTTTAGATTAGTTTTTTAAGGACTTGTTCAGAGACACCTTAAGATTTTAATGGTTATTCAATACCCTGTTGTGAAAGTGGCTGTTCTAAGTCACTTTCAGCCCTTCTTAAATTTATCGCCTCATTTTAGGTCATTAGTTAGTTTTATTGGTGCAGTCTTGATAAATAAGCATGTCTTATGCATCTTTGATTAAGGGTAACTAATTGTTTTAAAGGTTATTATTTGTTGTTGGTCTGTTGTTTTCTTTAATTGAGGCGTGGTCTTGACATTTTAATCCTTAATTTATTGACCACAAAATAATCATTTTGAATCTTTACACAAAGATGGATTGAGACTTTTTTATTTCATTTTTAATTCTCTTTTCGGTTTTGTGTAAAGCATTCATTTATTGCAGTCACAGCTTGAAGTTTTATCAACGACGGTAAAGCATCCTCTTAGAAATGTCTTGGGATGAAGTGGAATGTCGGAAAATAAAATGAGCAGGCAATCAATGGCACAACCGAAAAAGGACTTGGGTCTGATTGTGGTTATTGGTTCGGGTCCCGTAGGGATCGATTTCTGTAAAAAATTAGCCGTGCAAACGGACTCTCCTATTTTGTTGTATGGTGATGAGAATTATTATCCATATAACCGTATCAAGCTCTCTCTTTATCTCTCTGGCGAAGTCGAACATGACGATCTTTATTTTGACTTGGAGAATGATCCTCTTTTCAGCGGTGGACAAATCTCATTACGTTTAGGCCTTAGAGTGGTTGAGATCAATCGTCAGGAAAAATATATTGTCGACGAATTAGGTGATCGCCAACCTTACCATAAATTGATTTTAGCCACAGGAGCGCGTAGTTGGGTGCCTAGCGTGCCTGGCTTGGATACCAAAGGCGTTTACACTTTTCGAGACCTTAAAGATGCCGATCATCTTTTGGCCCGTTTAGGCCGCAGCCATCATGCGGTTGTGGTAGGTGCAGGGCTATTGGGATTGGAGATTGCCAAAGGGTTGAGTCGCCATGGTACCCAAGTCACTGTGATCGATATGAATGCCTGGTTATTGTATCGACAACTCAATGAGCAAGCGGCCGAAAGGGTGCAGGCGTTTTTTGAAAGCCAAAATATTAGCATTCTGCCTAATAGTTTAATTAAACAGATTGTCACTAACGATGCCAATCGTTTGTGTGGCTTTTATCTTACAAAATCAAAAGCGCTGTTTGAGTGTGACACCTTAATTTTTGCTACAGGCTCGCGCCCTAATATCGACTTAGCAAAGCAGGCGGGTTTGGCATACCGAGAAGGCATAAAAGTTAACGGATTTCTGCAGACCTCAGATGAAAATATTTACGCGATTGGCGACTGTGCTGAATACCAAGAGCAAGTGCAAGGCATTGTCTCTCCAGGTTATGAGCAAGCCAGTATTGCGGTCAACCATTTACAGGGTTTGCCTGGTGAATATGTGGGCTCAGAGTTTACAACCTATTTAAAGGTAGCGGGTATTGATGTTTTTTGTGCTGGCTCTGAAGAAGACCTGCATCGTCAAGGTGTGGTAAGCCATGAATATGAAGATGAGAATGGCCATTACCGCTGTTTAATGGCGGATAACAACCGGATTGTGTATGTCATTGCGATTGGGCCTTATGAAGAAGCCAGTCGTATTGCTGAGGCGATCTCTGCAAAAAGGCGCTTTTTTTCTTGGCAATTTACGCGTTTTCGTAACTCTGGGTATTTTTATTCAGAGGAGGAGCGTTCGATTGCCCTTTGGCCTAAAAATGCCATTGTGTGTAATTGCATGTCGGTCACAAGAGGAGAGCTGTCTCAGGCCATTTTAGGGGGATCTAATACACTCGAAACCCTTAAAAAAGAGACCCATGCCTGTACGGTATGCGGTTCATGCCAGCCTAAAATTCAAGAGTTACTTGCGGAAGAAGTGGGCGGAGAGATAAAAAAGGAGGCGATCTCCTATGCTAAATCGTTGCAAGTTTTTGGAGTATTTGCGTTTGTCATGGCGCTTCTGTCTTGGCTGTTACCAGAGATTGCACCGAGTAATACCTCCTTGTCAGGGGCTTATGACTTGATTTGGTTGGACGGTGATTATAAGCAGGTGACAGGCTTTACCTTATTAGGTTTATCGCTTATTGCCATGTCACTGTCGATCAGTAAACGATATGTGCAATCCTTTAAGCGAGTGTTTACTAAGATGCGGCTTGTGCATGTTGTGCTGGGGGTGTTAATGCTTTCTGCCTTAATTTTACACACGGGTAACAGTTTAGGTGAAGGCTTGAACCAGTGGTTAATGATCAATTTTCTATTGATACTTTTGTTGGGTGGGCTGATGTCAGCTTGGTTAAGCGTTGAGCATAAAACCTCGCTGTCATTGGCTATGAAGTTACGCAAGTCGTTAGGTTGGTTACACATTCTTGCGGTCTGGATCTTGCCTGTGTTACTCGGCTTTCATGTGTTAAGCGTATATTATTTTTAAGGTGATCTGACATGACTTTGGCTAAGAAAAAAGTGACTAAATCACAAGCGGTATCTGCAAAACAAAAACCGCCTGTAAAACATAAAATGGCGTGGCGAATATGGATCGGGCTCACCTTAGTCGTCACGACCTTGATGACTCTAGAGATACTGTCGGAATCCCCTGAAGACTTTTCGCCTGGCGGATTAACCAGCGCACACCACCAAATTGAACTGGCTTGTTCTGCTTGCCATACCTCCGAGTTTGGTGGTTTAGAGACTATTGATCAAGCCTGTCAAGATTGCCATAACACACAGTTGAATGCACAGAAGGATTCGCACCCTGCTAAAAAGTTTACCGATCCCCGCAATGCGGATCGTTTAGAGGACATAAATGCGCTGTCTTGTGTGGCCTGTCATGCCGAACATCACGAAGATCGAGACCAAGGGATGGCAGTGACGGTTGCCAATGATTTCTGCATCAAATGCCATGCAGAAGTGGATGAAGAACGTCCGACTCATAAAGATTTTGACACCATGACGTGTGCCACAGCAGGTTGTCATAACTATCACGATAATACGGCACTCTATGAAGATTTTTTAATGAAACACCTTGATGAGCCTAATGTGCTCGCTACCGCCAAGGTGGCAAGTAAAAACAGCCATGAGTGGTTGCCAAAACTGGAAAAGCGTTCTGAAACGGCGTTATTTGATGGCCGCACTGTCGACCCAATGATTACACATGACTGGTCAGAGACGGCTCATGCGCAATCAAACGTGGGCTGCCAAGATTGTCATGCGGCTAAAACAGCTGATAACCCAGAAGGCAAGTGGTTGGATAACTTAGGAACCGAAGTCTGTGCAAGCTGTCACGCTCAGGAATCAGAAGGCTTTTTAGAAGGTAAGCATGGTATGCGTGAACAACTAGGTCTGTCTGCAATGACACCTGCTCAGGCGAGGCTTGCGATGAACCCTATGTCACACGATAAAACACTGTCTTGCATGAGTTGTCATAGCAGTCATCGTTTTGATGTGCAAAAAGCTGCGGTAGAGGGATGTTTAAATTGCCATAGTGATGAGCACAGTAAAAATTACCTGCAATCTAGGCATTATAAGTTGTGGCTAGATGAAAAATCCAATGACGCTTTAACGGGTACAGGCGTTTCGTGTGCAACCTGTCATATGCCAAGGTTGATTGTAGAAGCCCATGAGAGTCAGTCAGGTCAAATGGAAGTACGGGTTGAACACAATCAAAGTTTGAATTTAAGACCGAATGAAAAGATGGTTAGAACGGTGTGTTTAAGTTGTCATGGCTTGCAATTTACACTGGACGCTTTGGCGGATGAAGTGCTTATTTTAAATAATTTTTCTGGACAGCCTTCTGAGCAGGTTCAAAGCTTGGAATGGGCAAAAAAGGCAAGTGGAGGAAGTTAATTACTGTAAATAATTTGTGAAAAGGTTTTCAAGAACGGACTGAAGAGTGTAGCTGCAAGGGCGTAGTTAAAAAAAATATTTTTTAATGTAAGGAGTAAATTTTAATGAAATTACGCAATATTGTTTTATCAATGGGTATGGTCGCTGTAGCAGTGAGTTTGACAGGATGTACTGGAGAAGAAAAAGCCGAAGGAGGGATTTCACCTCAAATGATGGCTGATAACTTGCATAAGGTGATTGATTCGGACCGAACCGTTTATACCAAATTAGTCGTTGGTCGCTTGGCCGCAAAAGAGAAGGTGATTACTGCTGATGAACACTGGGAAGAGAAAAAAGCATTGGTTTTACCCGCACAAATGCTGCGATATGGTTCTGAAATGGTACAAGAACGTAACGCAGACTTTACTTACTCACTACAGTCGAGTTGGCCTATAAATAAACAGAATGCACCAAGAACGCCTATGGAAAAAGAAGGGTTAAAGTTTATTGAAGAGAACAAAGGAGAAAACTTTTATGGAACGGAAAAGCTAGGCGATAAGTCTTATTTTACGGCCATCTATCCTGATTTTGCTTCAGTTAAAGTGTGTGTTACTTGCCACAATGAACACAAAGATTCGCCTAAAACGGACTTCAAAATGGGTGACGTGATGGGTGGGCTTGTGATTCGAATTCCGCTTTAACAAGACATTTAAACAGTGGGCCTGAAATAAAGGCCTATTAAGTAAGTTGAATGACGGGATCAAAGTCTCGTCATAATTTTTTATTCTATTGGAGAAATAACATGGTAAGTCAAGAAGATATTAAATTAGTGCAAGAGTCATGGGAAAAGGTTAAGCCAATTGCACCACAAGCCGCTGAGCTTTTTTACGCTAAATTATTTGAATTGGATCCAGAAGCGCGTTCTTTATTTACAGGCGACATGGTGATACAAGGCGGGAAATTAATGAATATGATTACCGTAGCCGTGGATAACCTGAACAGTCTAGAGAATATTATTGATACGCTCAAAAAGTCAGGCCGTCAGCATGTGGACTGGGGAATAAAGGACTCTCAGTATGACACGGTTGGAGCGGCTTTCTTAGACACGCTTGAGAAAGGATTGGGTGATGATTTTACGCCTGAAGTGAAACAGGCTTGGACAACTGTTTACGGCGTTTTAGCATCAACCATGTTAAGTGGTGCGCAAGAATATCGTGCGTGGTTGGAGAGTAATGAAGAGTCAAAGGAGAGCAAGGGTTTGCTTGGTAAGATATTTGGTTAAGTTCCAGACCTCATTGTTAGGATTTTTGATGGACTCTAGAGCGAAGTTCATAATCAAGGTTTGATGGTAAATGACCATTAAACGGCCTTTTAATAAGGCCGTTTTACTTTAGAACGCATTAGAAGTGAGAGTGTATATGGATAACAATGCTATTTTTATTGTCTATGCCAGTGAAGGTGGAAATGCAAAACAGTTAGCAGAAGATTTTGCAAAGCGTTGTTCTGATCTGTCTATTTGTTATGAGCTTTTGACATTAAACGCTTTTTCAGAACAACCTTTTGCAAAGTCACGTGCGGTTTTTTTTGTTAGCACGACTGGAACGGGTGAGTTTCCAGCAAATGGTTGTGAGTTTGAAGAGAGTTCGTTGCTACAAACGAGCCACTTATCGGGTTTTTCTTATACGATTTTTGCTTTAGGAAATCCATCTTATAGCCAGTTTTGTGGTGCAGGGAAAACATTGCAGCAGGTTTTTCTCAATAAATCGGCCGTTTCATTACAGCCGATGGTGTTGGCTGGTGCTAATTTTTTAGAACTGTATGCTTCTTGGGCCCTTAAGGTGTTGGTTCAATTGAGTGGCTTATCAGAGCAAGAGTTAAAAACTTCTTTGGCTGAGTTTGCTCAAAAGCCAACGCAGTTGTATCAAGTGAAACAGCGTATCTGTTTAACCGCTCCTCAGTCTGAAAGTGAGACCTATCACTTAGTGTTGGCGACGGAACAGGAGCCTTTACCCTATCAATTGGGAGATGTGATTGCGATAGAACCTGTAAATGAACAGAAAAAGGTGGATGCCCTGCTAACCTTGCTTGAATTAACACCTGATGACACCATTGAAAAACACGGTGAGCTGTTCACGGTAGAGTCATTTCTATTAAATAAAGTAGAAATAACGAAAATTAACGAATCGGTGATTAAAAAAACAGGGGCGATATTACATGATTGGGCGCTATTAACTCAGGCTTCAAGCTCGACTGACGTTGAAGCGCTTCAAGCGCAATATGACCTGTATCATTGGCTGCAAAAATACCCCATACCTAAAGAAGAAATAACAAGCTTTATGGCTGAGCTTCCTGAAAAAAGTCCTCGTTATTACTCTATTGCAAGTGACCCTCAAATCAGTCCAAAAGAGCTACATTTAACCGTAGCATTGCATACACAGCACTTTGATGACCGCGGCTCTTACGGATTAGGGTCGGGCGCTTTGTGTCAAAACTTACCGATGAATACCGATTTTAGTGTCTCTTTAGAGAGTCATCCTAGCTTTCACTTACAGACTCAGCAGCCCATGATTTGGATAGCTGTTGGAACGGGTGTGGCGCCTTTTATTGGTTTTTTGTCCCGAATTATGCAACTGTTTCCATCAGATCGTCCTCACATTACCTTTTATTACGGAGTACGTAGCGAAGAAGAGGATTTTTTATATGGCGATTTTTTAACAAAATGTGCTGAAGAAGGGGTGATTGATTTACAAATGAGTTTTTCACGCAGTGGGCCAAGCAAGCGATATGTTCAGCATGTGATGGTGGAGCAGATGGAAAAAGTGTCGGCATTAATTGCTCAAAATGCCCATTTATATATTTGTGGCAGTCAGCCTATGTGGCAAGAGGTTGAAACGGTAATACAGCACTCAGTATTGCAGGTTCAGGAGGACATGGAGGCGGCGAAGGAGTATTGGACTGAACTCTCAGAAACACGTATGCATAAAGAGATTTATTAAACAGCCTATTAAAGAAACATGACCATGTTAGTGTGATCGTCTCTCTTTAATTCGTGCAAAGACATCAAAAAAGGACTTTCTTAAGCACTCGTCCGGAATTTTATGTTTAATGCTTTCGTGCAGTTCTGGCAGCTTAGACCAGTGAACGCCTTGTTTGAAATGGTGCGCGGTATGAAAACCAAGATTACCTGTTAAGGTGTTAAACCACTTATCAGTGATGTTATGAGAGCCAGAAAATTGATCTTCCGTACTTAATCCAGTGTGATGTCCATAGGTAGCCCATGACGTATACAGCAGGCTACAGATCATTGGCAAAATAAAAATAAACAGCGCGGCAAGAGGATTGTACAGCGTTAAACCAGCCATGATGAGTAGAGTCATCAGACCGTAAACCACAAATTGTTTTTGTAGCTTGGGGTAACGTTTTCCTACTTGGTAGCCACGAGGGTAGGCTGTTAGTGCCACGATTAACGTGTATTCAAAGATACCCATCGCAGAACCATCTTCTCTTTGCCAGCGGCTTTCGTCTTTGCTTTGGTCTAAGAAGTTTCGGTGATGACCTAGATTATGATGCAGCACCCAAAGATTCGTCGTGACACCCGTGTGGAGTGCGTAGAAGAATTCAAGTAGGCGATTAAGCCAATTTTGTTTAAAGACGTGGCTATGCTGATGGTGATGATTCCAAGCTGAAATAATGCCTTTGGGTATCATCATCAGTAACCAGTAAATGACGAATAGCCAGAGTGTCTCTATGTAAAAGTAGGCTGCAAAATCAGCTAAAGAAAAGAGAAGGATAATCAGGACAGGTTTTATATCAGCAGAATGTTTAAACACTAGAATTTTCAATATGATTCAAATAAGCCGCGTATTCTACCTTATTTGACTTAGATTAGATGGGTTTTAGGCAAGAGAATGTTGTATAAGTATTTGAGATCAAAAGTGTTTATCTCGTTTTGATAAAAAACGCCAAAGAGTTTGGCGTTTTTTTTAAAGAGACTTGTTAAGAGTTTCCTTAATAAAGTGTTCTGTTTTATTAATTTTGTAAGGCAGACAAAATAGCAATTTCAACTTGTTCAATGGGTTGAGTACCATCTACCTTAATGTATTTAAGCGCTCTGTTTTCAATGGCGGCAGACTGATAGTAGTTGATTAAAGGTGCTGTTTGTTCATGATAAACCTCTAGGCGTTCTTTAACGACTTGTGGTCTGTCATCTTCACGTTGTACCAGATCTTCACCCGTTTCATCATCTTTGCCGTTAACTTGTGGAGGATTGTAAACAATATGATAAGTACGACCTGATGGCAAATGCGCGCGACGCCCAGACATGCGGTTAATGATCTCTGTATCAGGCACATCAATTTCGATCACGGCATCAATTTCAACGCCCGCTTCAGCAACGGCATCCGCTTGAGGGACGGTACGAGGGAAACCGTCTAATAAGAAGCCATTTTCACAATCGGCTTGGGCAATGCGCTCTTTCACCATGCCAATAATAATCTCATCCGTGACTAATTGACCTGCATCGATGGCTTCTTTAGCCTGTTTTCCGAGTTCTGTGCCCGCTTTGATTGCGGCACGCAGCATGTCACCCGTTGAAATTTGCGGGATATCAAATTTTTTGGTTAAAAATTGCGCCTGAGTACCTTTTCCTGCGCCTGGTGCGCCAAGTAGAATGAATTTCATTAGAAAGTCCTAGTGATAAAGAGTTTAGAATATCACCCATTATACGGTTTTTATGAAATGGGCAAAAGGGGTGTCACAATCAAAAGAAAATTGACCACTTATGAGGCTTGGATATTTCTATGTAGCTTGTGGCGTTTTTGCTTGCTGTATCAGTTGTTGAATGCTGTTTTCAGCTTGTTCGGCATAGTGGCCGCCAAACAGATTAAAGTGGTTTAAGATGTGATAAAGGTTGTAGAGGTTTTTACGTTGTGGATACCCTTTGTCTAGCGGAAAAAGTGAATCGTAACCTTTGTAGAATGCAGGACTAAATCCACCAAATAATTCAGTCATTGCCATATCGGTTTCTCGATCACCGTAATAACAAGCGGGGTCAAAAAAAATCGGCTCCCCCGTTGGATCGAAAGCGCTATTGCCTCCCCATAAATCGCCATGCAGTAAAGAGGCTTCTGGTTGATAATTTTGAAACCAAAAAGGCAGTAACTCAATGAGTTCTAAACCTGATTGGTAAAGCGAGGAGGGAGCACCGCGCAGTTGACTGAGTTCCAGTTGTGGGCCTAATCGCTGTTGGCCGTAAAACTCAGTCCAGCTAAAAGACCATGGATTAGATTGACGGTTTTGGCCAATAAAATTGTCTTCAAACCAGCCAAATGGTTGGCTGTCATGGTTGATATGATGGTGCATAAAGGCGAGAGATCGGCCGCGTTGAAAGTCATCGCCTTGGTCGGTTAAAGGAATAAACTCCATCAATAACCAAGCCTGTTCATTGTAAATACCGCTTGCTAAAGCTAACGGACAAGTCAGGGTTTGTGATTGAGAGAGGGCATTGAGATTGTGCATCTCTGTTTCAAGCATCAGGTGGTTGTGCTCGGGGCTGAGTTTTAAAAAGTAATTTTTCTCAGGCGTATGCAATTGATAGGCTTGGTGGCTATCGCCGCCACGGATGGCGTGTGCAGATAGAATATGGATGCTGGCTAAGTCTTTTTGAGAGAGCGCTTGATTAATGCTGCTAGAAAAATCCTGCCAGTCCATAGTCACTGCCTATTTAACATTATTCAAATAATTCATCCGTGATTGTCTCAATTTCTTTTTGAGAAATAGACGGTATTTCAGGAGCGTATTCTTCTCTAAAGACTTCAAATAAAGCGCCTTTTGTTTCGGGAGGTACCGCTTCGCCAGATTCTGGATCAATTTGAATGTTGATCAGACCTTCTGGTGTGTTGATGGGGACATTGGCTTCGCTCTTTAACGCTTCGTTCATGTAACTCATCCAAATGGGTAGTGCAGCACGGCCTCCCACTTCACTGCGACCTAAGGTTGAAGGTTGATCAAATCCGGCCCAAACCGTGGTGACAATATTGGGGTTAAATCCTGAGAACCAAGCATCCTTTTGATCATTGGTCGTACCTGTTTTACCCGCAATATCTAAGCGATTAAGTTGTTTGGCTTTTTTGGCTGAGCCAATGCGAATCACATCTTGCAGAATGGAGGTCATGATATACGCATTTAACGGATCAATAATGCGCTCGGCATTGCGCTCATCACCTTCAATGCACTGGTGGTTAAGGCAAGCGGTTTTAGGCTCGGCGCGATAAATTATCTCGCCGTTATAATCACGAACTTCTTTGATAATATAAGGCTCTATCTTATAACCCGTATTGGCAAAAGAGGCGTAAGCGCTGACAACCTGTAAGGGTGAAAATTGCACGCTGCCTAATGAAAGCGATAGGTTGCGGTGTTTGTCAATCTCTTCCATTGGGAAGCCAAAGCGATTGATGTAGTTGGCGACATTATCTATACCAAGCTGTCTTAATAGACGTATGGAGACTAGGTTTCTAGAAAACGCCAGCGCATTTCTTAAACGAGTAGGACCGTAAAAACGGCCTGAATAGTTTTCAGGACGCCACATATCTTCTAGGTTACGATCATGAAAAACCACTGGGGCATCATTAATGGTGGTGGCCGCCGTCATGCCATTGTCTAATGCAACTGAATACAAGAACGGTTTGATATTGGAACCCACTTGGCGTTTGCCATGGGTCACTCGGTTGAATTTACTGCGGAAATAGTCAAAACCGCCGACTAAGGCATGAATGGCTCCATCGTGTGAATCGATGGAAATGAGTGCGGATTCAATTTTAGGATCTTGTGCTAACTGCCATTCGTTATTTAATGGCTGCACGTAAATCACATCACCAATCGCTAAAACCTGTTGTGGTTTGGTTGGTTTTTTGCCCACTCGGTTGACGTTTTTATAGGGGGCTGCCCATTTCATGCTCTCAAAGCTGACTGTGATCTCTTCGCCCGTTTCAAGTAAAACATGGGTGGTTTTTTGTTCAAAAGCTTTTACGACTCCCACTTTTAGATCACCAAAATTAGAGAGCTCTTGTAAATGTGTTAATAGACTCTCAGTCTCTTCAAATGCGCTGGCTTCCAATTGCTCAATAGGGCCTCGGTAACCGTGGCGTCTTTCGTATTCTTGAAGGCCTTCGCGAACCGATCTACGAGCCTGCTCTTGAAGCGTACTTTTTAGAGTGGTGACAATGGTTAAACCATTCTGTAAGGCATCTTCACCAAATTTCTCCAGTGCAAATCGTCGAGCCATTTCAGCCACGTAATTGGCTTCTATATCAATGATGGTTCCGCTGCGTTTCGCATGTACTTCAACAGTTTGAGCGGCCAACATCTCTTCTTCCGTAATAAAGTTCAAATCATGCATACGGCGCAAAACATAGTTACGGCGCAACTCGGCTCGGCTTGGATTGGCAACAGGGTTATAGGCTGAAGGGGCTTTGGGCAAACCAGCAATCATTGCATATTCGTCTAAAGAGAGTTCAGAAAGGTGCTTGCCGTAATAAGTTTGTGCGGCTGCGGCCACGCCATAAGATCGATGGCCTAAAAAGATCTTATTGAGGTAGAGCGCCAAAATTTCCTGTTTGCTTAGCTCATTTTCTATTTTATAAGAGAGAATGATTTCATTGAGTTTGCGTAAATAGGTTTTTTCTTTGCTGAGAAAAAAGTTGCGCGCTACTTGCATGGTAATGGTTGAACCACCAGACTGTTTTTCACCTGTTGTCACTAACTCAAAAACAGCTCGAGCCAGACCTTTGTAATCGACACCTCCATGTTCAAAGAAGTTCTCATCTTCTGAGGAGATAATGGCCTGCGTCATGCGTTCAGGAATTTCATGATAGTCTAGCGGAATACGTTTTTTAATCCCGATTTCACTAATGAGTTTGTCATCTTCCGTGACGATTCTAAGAGGAACCTGATAGCTGACCTCTTTTAGCTCGGCGGGGTCAGGTAACGTAGGGTAGATAGTCAGAGCGTAAAACAGCACCGCTGCAAAGGGAATTAAGATAAAACCAAGGATGGCATTAAACCACATAAAACGCTTTACCCAACGCAGTTTATCTTTGGGTTTAACCGTCTCAGGTGGAGGGGTAACGGTTTCAGGTTGCGGGGTTTCTAGTTCACTCATGAAAAATTCTACGGCTTTGACTTAAATTAGGGAATTAAAACTTAAAGCGTTCGTTAGAGTGCGCTTTAAAAGGCATTCGTTATTATAGCGAGTTTTGCTTGAGGAAGGCTTAAAAACGAAAAAACCCAGTGAAAACTGGGTTTAAAGTGCAAAATCTTAAAAGAGCTTAAGATTATTTGCTGTAACGACCTGTTTTAATATCGCTATACATTAAGTATAGAGTACCACCAACTAGGTAGATGAATGCTAGTGCAACACCGACCATACTAATAATAGGTTGTAGAGATTCAGGTAAGAATCCAGCCCAAATACCTAACAGCACTAATAAAGGAACAGCAACCGTTACAACAACAACAAGCAGTAGTTTTATAAAATTACTCATGATATTACGCCTCAGCTTAAATTTTTGTTCTTTGTATAACCGTGCAAACTATACTGAGGTTAAGTATGAATATCAACATTTTCAAAAGGAAAGGTTGATTTAAGTCAATAAAGCGTAAATTTACCATGAATTCACATTGACTCATTATAAATATTTGGGCTGTATAAGCTGAATCTATAGGCTTCAATGAGGCTTTTATTCCATGTTCTGTACCTGAATATCGTTAATTTTAAAAAGCCTCTGCAACTAGGGGGTTCTTATCAATGTTTTTATGAAAAAATAGGTTGTTTACCCACCATTTTACCCACCGTTTGGTAGTTGCTTACCAGTCTATTTCAGAATGTGCTTTGTTGATAAGTTTCTCAAGAGTCTCATTTATTTTTTGATCTTTGTTCACGGCTATTTCGTTAAGCTTTTCTTTGGTCTCTATAGGTAATACAAAATTAAATGATTTTTTATCACCTCTTTTGTCTCGATGTTTTTTTTGGCTCCAAGCTCTTTTGGCCTTGTCGATAATGAACTGTAGATTGGCTGTACCAGTATTACTTTCTTTCAGAAATTTAGAATCGATTTCTGCGATTAAGGTTAAGTATTTATCATGTAAATTGCATATGGGTATGGCAGGAATATTAAACGTATGGAGCCCATGAATATTATTATTTGTAAAGTAATCCCAAGCCCAGTCAAGCTGAGCTTCATTATTTTGATCTAGCCACTGGTGAAGCTTCTGGTTTCTATATATGTTGCTCCACTGATTTCTGAGGGTGTTAAGTTCCATTTGTCTGAAAGCGTGGTTGGATATTTCCTGCGGATTGGCAGGAAAGGCATGGTTATCCAAGATAAAAATTATTTGCTTTAACCTTTCCTTTGCATTGAATGGAATTTGGAGCAACGGATGGTCATTCATTAACTGTATATGGCCAAGTTTATCTTTTATATTTGTCCAAATCCAGTAGCATTGACGTTCATCTTTATCATTAATCCATTCAAACTCTGACTCTGAAAGAGTATCTGATTTAAATTCTTTGACAAGGTTTTGTGTATTGTGCTGCTCAATGAATTTTATTTTATCTTCGCGAGTTATTGGCCAATTGCTGATCATATTTGCAGGCTGGATGTTGTGAATTGCAGAACCGTTGATAAGTCTTGAGGTAACCCAGTTTAGCTCTCTTTCGCCTATTCCATTGTGCCATTGCACATTAGATTGATTTGTTCCCATTTGTTTGTTTTCAATTTTTTGACCAGTCTCGTCTGTACCCATATTAATAACCATGAAATAAATCTCTTTTTATCATTACACCGTAATTTAATCATAAATATAATGTAAGAGTATGCTTTATTTAACGAGATTGTTTAGTAGGTTGTGAGTTGTTTAATAGTATATTGTAGTTTTTTAAGGTTTATTAAAACAACAGGTTATGATCTATTTGTTGGAAAAAATAGAGTCAAATATTCTATTTATCTCAAAAGCGAGTGTTGGAAATTAAGGTTTTTAATGAAAAAGGTATTAAATCAGCTGCTAAATAGTACTGAATTTAAGTGGCAGTATTTTCGGTAAAGGTAGTATATAGATTAGAGAGTTATTACTACTATTCATAAAATAGTAGTAGGGATACTTGTGGCTTATTTAGTAAATATGAAGAGATATGTAAAAAGATATATACCAGTGCCTTTGTATGAGTAATTGCTCATACAAAGGAATTAGAAATGAATACAAGATATCCACCAAATAAGAACTTAACTATTCATCAAGGGAAGCGATATAAGGGGTTGCCAGTTTGGGAGAAAGGCGATTTAATTTGGGACTACTTAGTTTCAATTGAAGGTGTTATTGATAAGGCATTAAATGAACATCCACGAACGCTTGCGATTCGTTTTGACTTACACTTGCCTGTCGTAACCAATGAGTTTAATAGTTCGCTTATTTCTCAATTTTTTAAAAAATTAAATAATGAGATTACTAAAGATCTTCGCGCAAAGAAAAAAAAGAATGGGCAGGTTCATAAAAGCGCTTTGCGTTATCTCTGGGTCAGAGAGCGGAATAATTCATACAGCCCACATTATCACGTTGTGATCCTGCTTAATAAAGACACTTACTATGGCCTAGGTGACTATGGCGGAGATGGTAATAACCTTGCCAATAGGATCATGAGAGCTTGGAGCGATGCTTTGCATGTAGATCCTTTTATAGGAAGGCCTTTGGTTCACTTTCCTGATAACGCAACCTATAGACTAAAATCAAATCACCCTAGCTTTCAAGAAGAGTATCGGAATTTGTTCTATAGGCTTAGTTATTTTGCAAAGACTGATACTAAAGGATTTGGAGATATGGTTAACTCCTTTGGATGTAGTAGAAAGTAACGTAGTACTGAATATGCTGTCTACTTGAAATAGTGCTTTAATCATCGTGTAAAACTTTACTTTGATGGCTTATGTTTTGAATTAATATGAGGAATTCAAAATGAAGTTAATGAAATTACAACAAGTAATCGAATGCACAGGATTAGCCCGCTCTACTATTTACAAGTTAGTGGACGAGGGAACCTTTCCACAACAGGTCTCACTTGGTGCCAGATCGGTGGCATGGGTAGAGACTGAAGTTACTGATTGGATTTTAGATAAGATTGAGAAGCGAGACAAAAAATAGATTAAGGGCACGGGCTGTAGACTGATTAACAGTCTATAGCTTTTATGCCGTTTACTTGCTGCGTTAGATCAAGCCTGACTTAGCAAGTGATGTATAGCCTTCAGTGCTAACGATTAAATGATCAAGAGTGCGGACTTCTAGTAGCTCTAGAGTTCGTTTGATCTGTTTGGTGAGTTCTATATCTGCATTGCTTGGGGTTAATGAGCCTGAAGGGTGGTTGTGTACTAGAATGACGGAGATTGCGTTTAACGCTAAGCAGCGTTTAGCAATTTCCCGTGGATAAACAGCTGCTGTATTAATAGATCCTCTAAACATTTTCTCAAATTTAAGTATCTGGTTTTGTTGGTTTAAGAATATAACCCCAAATACTTCATGCTCTAGTCCTTGTAATTTATGTTGTAAGAATGAGTAGGTCTTATCTGGTGAGGTGAGGGCAGCCCCTTTCTTGAGTCCTTGTCTTGTAAGATGGTTAGCCATTCTAAGAATGTCTTTGTCGCTGACTGCTTGCTCAACTCGATAATGACCTGTTTCATCATCTATTTTGAAAGCGGTAGGTTGCATGGTCTTAGCCTCCTAGTAATAGTGGTTTGGGGATAGTTGTAATCACGTTCTTTTTAAACAGCGAAAACTCCTCTGTTAAGCGCCAAAGCGCACGATTAAGTCGAACGTCCTCTGTCACGGATTGAATTTGTCGGGTTCTGATACGTCGACCACTGTGAGAGCGTCCAGCAATGCCGCCCTTTAGTAAGTTTTCCTGTACGCGGTTAAATACATTCCACAAGCTAGAGGGAATATCCTCTGATCGTCTTACCAGTAAAATGTCTTTGGGCGTAACAGGACTATCGACCTGCCAGTTATCACCATAACGGATCTCAAGAGCCATCTGAGCAAACATAAGCGCTTCCTCAGAAGAGATTAGAATTGATCTAAACTCTTCAACCAGTTCCGTGACATTGGGGATCTCTTGGGTTAATTGCACAGAACCTTCGATAATGTTTTCAACGATGTTCTTACCATGCTTCACTCTAATCGCGCCTAAGTTCCCTGAAGGGGTGACCATGCCGTTAGAGCAAGCCAATCTAAACAGTCCCAAGTCCAGCTGGTAAGCAGCGCTTCTATCATGGCTGTTGACCAATACCAGTTCAGCAATAGAGTCGCCTACCTTGATTTGACGGTCAGGATCTTGTCTAAATCGAATCATATGACGCGCAATCATCTTGCGTGTATCGTTTCTGACATGAGTTTGTTGAGCCCTAACGGGATACCAGCCTTGGTCTTGAAGTTCATCAACAACGCTAATGGTAGGTACAAAGCCATATCTGTCTGAGACGGCTTTAGAAGGTTGCTCTGCAAAGATAGCGGGAGCGACCTGGTGTAGTCTGTTGTGCGTTAAAATGTTCATAAATTGGTACTCCTATCTGATGTCGGGGTTTACTCGTCATCAATTGAAAAGTGATGATCGCAGTGTTGGCATGCAAAGTTGTTAAGCACTTTTTTGTCAATGGTTTCACCAAGCTTTACGCCAGCAACACCGCCTGATGTCGCGCCTAATAACCCACCTAAAATCAAACCGCCGACCGTTCCAATGGTGCTACCAACGGGGCCTGCAAATGAACCAATCAAAGCCCCGGCTCTTGCTCCGCCCGATGCGCCCGCTATGCCCGCAGCAGTACCTCCAGCTAAACCAACCGCCCCTCCAATTTTCTTACCTAAATCTTTAGCAACCACAAACTGCGAACCGCACTTTGGACAATGAATTGGCATAACAGCCTCCTTACGTTGTAATCCTGAAAATAAACAGAGATATTCCCTGTCTTCATAGTGGTTATATAGGTCTGAAAGTTTTTTAAATCGAGTGTATAGCGAGGTTGATATTTGAAGGTTTGCGATAGGATTAAATCGTTTGGGATGTTGTTATGTAAATTTTTACTTTTTATAGATATTTGATGAGAGCTTCAGAAATGTCGCAATATTATCACTCAGTTAAATAAGGTTTCTTTCCCCTAGCTATTTTTTAAAAAACTTAAGGCCTGTTTAGGTTATGGAATTTTAAGGCTTGGATTCACAAGGTAGTTTTATTTTTGGCATCTAGGAACTGGTAAGATTTATTAGTTATTACTAATATTGATCTTTAATAGGTTTAACTGTTGTTAATACATCTCTAGCAATAAGCTAGAGGTTAAGGAGTATGAAGCTTCTCTAAATTATTTAATTAAGTATTGGAGAGCTTTATGGCACATGTATCAAATGTACCTATTATCACTAGACACCCTTTAAACAAAGACCTAAGAATAACGCATGATTCTAGTTTCTATATAAATACACCTGAGCTTGTCAGGAAGTTTAATATCATTAATAGTTATGGTGGGGTTGTACTGAATGACCTTGAAACATTTTATAGCGTCTTAAAACAAGCGTTTACAGCCCATCACAGAGTAATGGCATTTAGAGTTGATTTACATTTCCCAGTCGAATGGCCTGATTCATTTATACCTGGAAATGAAGTTATGACTCGATTCTTTAAAAGTTTGAATAAAAGAGTAGAGTTGAAAACCCGCAATACTGATCACAGAACAAGGGCTAGATATATATGGGTTAGGGAGGAAGGAAATTATCAAGAAAGAGTACATTATCACTTGGTCATTTTGGTCAACGCTTGTGCATATAGAACGCTAGGCGTTACTGATCATGTTATTGACACGCTTTGGGGGGGGATTGTTAGGTCTTGGACAACGGCGTTACAGCTTTTTGATCCTGAGTCACAAAAGTATTTAGTTCATGTTCCTGACAAAGCGGTATATATCGTATATCGCAATGACCTATATGTTCACTCTGGAATTCCTGTTGTTTTTGATACAGAGTATTGGAAAAAAAAGAATTCAAGCAATGATAACGCTTGGGGTTGTTCGTGTATTGATGAATTGTTTTATCGCGTAAGTTATATGTTTAAGGTTGATACGAAAATCATTGTTAAGAACATTCATCGAATAGGGGCTAGTACGGTATAGATAACATTAGATTTACTACATTATTATTGAGAGTAAAGCCCTTTAAACAAAGGGCTTAATAAAAAAATGTAAAAAAATTTAAGATTTTGGGACTCTTACAGACAGTTAAAGCCTGTTGACTTAGGAGGATTAAATCCTCCTAAAATTTTACATATTAGTACGCTAATAATACGGAGAAAATTGTTATGTGCTTATCTAATAAATCAAATGAAAAACGTAGTCAAGAGCCTTTAAATAAAGACATGGAATTAATTAAGGAAATGGTTGTTTGTATACAAAGAAAAAGAGGAAAAGAGGTTTTTTACCGCTCTAAGAAGAAGCTGCTTTCTTATCTGGATTAATGTTAACTTTGGATAGTGCCGTGGTGTTGACTGATCGCCATTGGCGGGGTAGAGGAGAAGGTTAGTATTGAAGGATAAGAGAGGTTTTAGAACAATGACAAGAATGAGTGAAATTGCTTCTAAAAGGCTTAATTTTCTAATCGAGAAAAGAGCTGAATATGCTCTGCATGCATATTTTAGAAGTGGTGATTATCAAGGTAATCCTTTGTTGAAAACTGTTATACCAGAGTTAAATAAAACGCTTGTAACAAGTTTAGCCTATTTTGACCCTACGACTGACGGTAAGTATGTTCAGTGGCTGTTAAGGGAATACAGTAAAGGACGGTTAACGTTTAGTCATGAGTCCCAAGAGGTAAAGGAGTTAATTGAAAAGTTTGAGCAATTTAAGGGCGTTCTTACTAAAAATGATATTTATAAGTACTCTATTAAGTCTCTTCAGAAGGAAATGTCATTTTTAAGCTCTTTGCCAGAAGAGCAAAAGATGAGCAAAAAGGCTTTTAATAAATGGTTTAAAGGGTACTTGAGATCATCAAGTATGGTGAGTGTGTTTTATGAAAACTTGGAAACACGTTCCAAAATAATAAGGCTAAATAACCATCAGGCCGCAAATTTCTACTCAAAAGGAACACGTTGGTGTATCTCTGATAAAATTGCTTTTCAAGAATATAAGGCACAAGGTGAATTGTTTTGTATTGTGTATAAAAAACAAAAATACTTAATGCATTTTTATCTTGATAGTGACGATACAGTTGCATCGTGGAATTTAGAAATGGTTGCAGAGGATGATGGTCATTGTGATCCCATTAGTATTCAATTTCTAGGCTTGAATGAAAGTGATATTGAGTTTGGTGCAATGGTGTCAGAAATAATGATATGGGTGGCGTTAAGCAAGGGTGTAAAGCTATATGATCATGTGAACAAATACCTATTTCCTGACTTGTACGGTGAAACGGTAATAAGTTTATCGCGGTACTTAACCATGTCACAGCATCGATTGAAGCAACTATCTTCTTCTAGCTATAGCTTGAAAGGATATTTTAAAAGTTGGTCGGATCAGTTTTCTTCACTGCTAATTATTCCCAGAATTAATCTAACGCCTCCAAAAGATGAGTTAGAGGGTTTAGTTGTTAGAAATAGTAATGTAGCACGCTTTTATGGATTGGATATTAACTTTAAAGATTTAGGTGATAAAGATGAGTGATTTTAAAGATTGTATATTAGGTAAAGATAAGACGGATAAATTTCCCGGGATCGATGGTGTTACACCCGATGCTGCTGGCATAAATTCGGCATGGTTTTTTGGAATTGAACCCGGTTTTTCATTGAAGAATATGAGGGATTATGACCAAGGAAAATCAAAGTCAAAGGATGAAGAATATAGTGTTGAAGCACAGTTAAATATACCGTTTAATCGAGGAGTGTTTAAGTTAATTGGCAGTATTGAAAATCATCCAATTAGACATAATCAATATAAAAAGTATGCTTTGCAAAATAGGTTTTTTGAAGTAGGTTCTACAGGATACGTAAAAGCAAATATTTACCCTGTTGCGGCTAATAGTGTGGGTGCATGGGGCGGTAGAGAAGAGCAAGAAACGGGGTTTGCAAGCAAGAAAGAATATTATCAGTTTTGTGATGAATACCGCTTCCCTATCATCTTAAATTGGATGAAGAAATATCAGCCGCGTTATGTTGTTGCGTTAGGGGTTACTCAACGAAATAAGTATGCTAAAGCAATTCTAGGAAAAGAAGTTGAGTTTAAAAGCGAGAAGTTTGAAATAAATGGACATACTAAAATTATTTATTACTACTTAGATGGATCGTTTCCATTATTTATTTTTCCGCATTTAACAGGTGGGAGGCATGGATTGAATAGCTTTGATGCAATAGAGTTTGCTGCAAGACGGTTAAATATTTTAACTAGATAGCTTATGTTTGAGTAAAACTAGTTTTTGATAATGATAGGTGGGTTTAGTGGTGGGTAAATATAAGTAAAGAGTTAATGAGTAAGCGCTTTTGTGTAGTAATATAATCCGCAACATGGTTATTACACTTAGGAATATGAATGAATCACGCAGTACACAACAAACTTGTCTCTTTTATTTGGTCAATTGCAGATGACTGTTTACGGGACGTTTATGTACGAGGTAAGTATCGTGATGTTATCTTGCCTATGGTGGTTTTGCGTCGTTTAGATACGCTTCTAGAGCCTACAAAAGAGAAGGTGCTTGAAGAGCTTAGCTTTCAAAAGCAAGAGATGGCGCTAACAGAGCTAGATGGTGCTGCACTTCAGGCCGCTTCGGGTTATGTATTTTATAACACCAGTAAGTGGACATTAACCCAGCTCGCAAATACCGCAACCAATAACCAGCAAATCCTATTGAGTAATGTAGAAGACTACTTGAATGGTTATAGTGATAACGTTAAAGAGATCATCGATAAATTCAATCTAAAAGCTCAAGTTCGCCACATGGCGGGTAAAGATGTTCTGTTGGACGTCTTAGAAAAATTCACGTCACCTAATATCAATCTTACGCCTCACGATATTGAAGACCCTGATGGGAATAAACTGCCTGCGTTAAGCAATCTTGGTATGGGGTATGTGTTTGAAGAGCTGATTCGTAAGTTTAACGAAGAGAACAATGAAGAGGCTGGAGAGCACTTTACGCCTAGAGAAGTGATTCAATTAATGACGCATCTTGTCTTTGATCCAATTAAAGATAATTTACCGCCCGTGATGACGATTTACGATCCTGCTTGTGGCTCGGGTGGTATGTTGACGGAATCTCAAAACTTTATTGTTGATCCTGAGGGTGCTATTCAGGCCAAGGGCGATGTCTACCTTTATGGGAAAGAGATCAATGATGAGACTTACGCTATATGTAAGTCTGACATGATGATCAAAGGCAACGATCCCGCCAATATTCGAGTGGGCTCTACACTTTCAACCGATGAGTTTGCTGGCACTCGCTTTGACTTTATGCTGTCAAACCCACCTTACGGTAAAAGCTGGTCAAGTGAGCAGAAGTATATTAAAGATGGTAAGGAGGTTATTGACCCACGCTTTAAAATTCAGCTTAAAGATTATTGGGGCAATAATGAGGACGTTGATGCCATACCGCGTTCTAGTGATGGACAGCTTCTGTTTTTGATGGAGATGGTAAGCAAAATGA
>Ga0316204_10003797_pt1 | contig 29016 bp, 24 predicted proteins | sample 6monrhotite_MG_2_FD_205661 | JGI IMG/M metagenome (GOLD analysis project Ga0316204, IMG submission 205661) | Microbial mat bacterial communities from mineral coupon in-situ incubated in ocean water Damariscotta River, Maine, United States -... | ecosystem: Environmental > Aquatic > Marine >...
TACCGGTAAAGATTTTACCGAATACCAGAACCTTGAGTTCTTCCACATCAGTTAAGAAATATTTAGGGTCTGTGGAAAGTGCGAGTCGCCAGGCCAGATTGGGTAAGTTAACTTCCTGTGAAATTCTCCAGTCTTTTTGTTGATGCAACTCTTCTGATTTTAATTCCTGACAGACTGTTTCATCGTTGCCGGTGAAAATGGCAAAGCCTGTGGTGTTTCTTAGGCAGGTTGCTTCTGTCTTTGAATTTGCCATGGACTCTATGGCATTCAGGAAGTGATTCATGGGAACACTGAAGGTTAATATGCCTAAAGGTTCAAGATTGTCGGCGTAGACGGGTATCCACCAAACAATGTTTTGGCGTTTTCCAGCAACCTTTTCTTCAGTCACCAGGGTGCGCTTTATTGATTGTGCGATGACATTTTTGACAGCGGGTGTCTGAGATAAGTCAGAGAGGTTTTTTTTAATGCCAGTGGATTCAATGCGTAGTATTTCACCGCCGTCATAGCCGAGATACTGTATGCGTGAAATTTCACTGCGTTTTTTAATCAGCTTGAAGAAATATAATTCCAATTGCCGAATATCATTTTTTAATGCTGCAGTATTGAGTGTCAGTTCATGAAAATTCATGCTGTTAAACATGGGGAGTTCGGCGGTATGCTCGAAATTTTTTGTCAGGTCACCAAAGGATTTGTTTAAACTGTTTATTCGAGAGTTGGCGTCGATACGAAACTGCTGGTGCAGTTGCTCGGACATTACCGTTTCCATACGGGAAAATACGAGTAGTGCGATGGCAAATATAAATACCAGGCTTCCGACGCCAAAGGTCAGTAGTAGGCGTGTTCTAAGGATCATTCGATTATCCTAAAAATCAATTTGATAATTGCTTTTTAGCATCCCTGCGAACGTTATCAAGAACCTTTTGGTACAGGTTCTTGCGCGGCATATGATTCCATAAAATCATACGATTGAAATAATCAGGCTCATCTAGATGCAATGCGCTGATTTCATCACGGTTGAGTAACCGTAATGTGCCGATATTGGCAGGGGCAAGGCCTGTGGCACGTACCATTTTTTGTTGCACGGCAGGACTGACTTGGTGATTTATATAGAGATGTGTCAAGTCAGTATTGATACCTTTTTTATTGGAAATCATATAACTGTCAAACATGCCAACAGCGCCTTCCTTGGGGATATGCATGCTGAAGTTTTTTCCAAAGGCTTTTAATTTTGAAGAGGGGTCATACCAGCTGTTAAAGGCGATTATCTTTCCTTTTTTGGCCAGTGCGACTTCATCGCCCCCGCCGGCGTAGTAATTTGCTCCCATGGCATTAAATTTAAGGAGCTTTTTTTCCACTTCGGCCAGCTGTCTTCTAGTCAGGCTGTAGACATTTTTGTAGCCGAGGGACAAAGCCGTTGTCCAGATCATGGACACATCGTCCCACATGGCGACCTTACCTTTGTAGGCGGGGTTCCAGAGCATATTCCAGCTGCTTGCGTCACTGATTATATCTGTATCGAATATCAGTCCCGTCGGGCCCCATGCCCATGGCACAGCATAAACACGGCTTTCAAACTGGCTCCATTCTGAATATTTCAGGTTGTGATGCAGACCGTGATAATTCGGTAGTTTTTCCAAGTTGAGCGGTATCACCAGGCCCATGCCATATAGCAGCTGTATGCCTTCATTGGAGATAATGAATATGTCGTAGTCATTCTCTGATTCAGCAGCAGAAACGATATCATCGAGATTGCTTAGAGGGGTGAATTGGATATCGACACTGTGTTTTTTTTCAAAGTTTTTGTAGCCGATAGTTTTTCCGGGTGATTCAGGGTCTTCATAGACATCCCAGCCAGCGATTTTCAAAATAGATACTTCAGCTGAACAAAGGCTGCTTGTAAACAGTAAAGCCAGATTGAAAATCAGGGTATGAATTTTTTTGTTATATGTTTTCAAATGGTTATCCTCCAATACCTTATGGTTTATAAGACATAATTTCTTAATAGGCAAGGAACCCGCGAAACTAAAAAAGGATAATAGTAGCGGGTGTTGTGGTCAGCTAAAGCAAAGTGAAACGGGTAACAGCGCCTTAGTTGCATGTTAACTGGTGAATAATCTGTGGACTGTTATTGCGCATGCGCTCTTTAAGTAATTTAATGACCAAGTTATTGACCAGTATTCTTCGCGAATTTTCTGATGTGAAAGCCTTGGTGGATGCGTACTTTAGTACAGTAGATATACTATTTTAGATGTTATTGAAGTGCTTTTTTTCACTTTTATCAATGAGCTCTATCAAGTCAACGATCTTGGGTAGATCTTCAGATTCAAGATAAATACTTATCTTTTTTTCATTTTCATGCAAAGGCTCTCTGTTGCGTATCTGGCCTTCTAGAACTGCTATATCTGCATCAGATACATCGTTTTTTCTTTTCTTTATCCGTTGCCGCAGGACTTCAATGTCTGCAGATATCTCCAGGATAATATAAGCAGCGTCCAGATCACTTGCGAGTTGTTGAAATAATTCACGTTGAGCATGTCTTAAGAACACAGCATCAACTATGACGCTGTAGCCTGCACGAATTATATGGGATGCGAACTCAAGTAACTTTGTATAGGTTTTCTGAGTAGCGCGCTCTGAATAAAGTGTATTTTTGGTATCACTCGATACATCATCATTCAGGGAAATGTTAAACAGTCGCTTTCGTTCTACATCAGAACGAATGCGTACTGCCCCCATCTTATCGACCAATTGCTGAGATAAGGTACTTTTTCCTGAAGCAGAGAGTCCGTACATGATGATGAGTTTTGCTGTCGAATTCTTTGTGTAAGTGATCGATAAATCGAGATAGGACTGGAATTCCTTGATCGACCGTTTCCTCTCTATTTCGCAAATATCTGTCTGCTCAATGCGCAGGGCATCCACCTTTGCTCGAACCAGTGCCCTGTAGCAGAGATAGAAGGGAAAAACGGAAAGACTGGAATAATCACCCGTGCATTCGAGATAGCGGTTCAAAAAACGATTGGCCAGATGGTGTTGCTGTCGGCTTTGTAAATCCATAACAAGAAAAGCCACTTCACTGATTACGTCGATCCAGCGAAATAATGGATTGAACTCTATGCAATCAAAGGCCATGGGTTTGTCATTCAGCCATACAAGATTTCGTAAATGCATATCGCCATGGCATCCACGAACATATCCGTTGATTTTGCGTTGCTCAAATGTGGGCCCCAGTTTTTCGAACTCAGATCTGCTCCATTGCTTCAGTCTGGTCAGTGTTTCCTCGTAGGGGGCTGTATCAAGGTGTTCACTTATCTGCCTATAGTTTTCCTCAACCGGATAGTTGATCAGGTCTTTATTGCCGTATTTCATTGAGCTATCAGCAACTTCGGTTTCCAGATGGAAGTTTGCAATTAAAACCGCGAGATCATCCATGTGTCTGGCACTAAGTTCTCCTGCTACAAGCATATTGTCTAACTGGGCAGATTGTGGGAACTGCAACATTTTTACGGCATATTCAAACGCTTCACCTTGAGCGGAAATTTTCGGTTTTTCTTGCGTGCCTGTTATAGGCACTACTTCTAGATAAATGCCAGGCGCAAGCCTGCGGTTGAGTTGTACTTCTTGTTCGCAGAGTTGCTGTCGTTTTTCTAAGGTGGAGAAATCGAGAAAACCAAAATCAACCGGTTTTTTTATCTTGTAGGCAAAGCTGCCTGTCAGTACTACCCAGGAAATATGTGTTTCAATAAGTTCAATCGTTCCAACCGGGTGGTCGTATGCATTTGGCTGCAGCATGTTTGAGATATTAAATTTCATATTCAAATCATAACAAGCGATAGAAATTAAGCGCGTATGATTTGGTTAATTATTTTGCTAAATGCATATACGTACAGGGTACAGGTTAATTATGGAACATAGTCTTGAGCAAAAGTCTCTTGAGGAAACCCTTGAAAATATTGCCAGGGGCCTGTTGTCCAGAACTGCCTTGCTGGCCTGTGCTGAGTCCTGCACCGGTGGCTGGATTGCCAAGACACTGACAGATTTGGCCGGTTCAAGTGCCTGGTTTGATCGTGGTTTTGTGACCTATAGCAATGCAGCCAAGCAGGATATGCTGGGCGTATCTGCGCTGACATTGGAGCAACATGGAGCAGTGAGTGAGGCGGTCGTTCGAGAGATGGCTCAGGGGGCGTTATCAAGCAGTGCAGCAAGTTATTCGCTTGCAGTGAGTGGTATTGCAGGCCCGGGTGGTGGCAGTGTCGATAAGCCAGTGGGTACGGTTTGGCTGGCCTGGGCAGATACCACTGTTGTGGCAGAGTGTTTCCATTTTGAGGGTGACAGGGAGGCGGTACGAGCACAGGCGGTGGAGCAGGCGTTGCTTGGTTTGTTGCGTCGACTTTCCTAGGCCTGGTTTTTAATTAACGTATAGTCTACTGATGCTATTTGCCCAGAAAATTAGTCGCTATTGGTATCGTTTCATTGACGATATGCGCCTCCATCTTTCCAGGCCGGATGCCTTGTTGCAGTTGGCTCTGATGGGGGTGATCTCTGGTGTGCTGGCGGGTGGCGTGATTGTGCTTTTCCGCTTTGCGGTGGAATCTTTTCAGGATCAGATGTTACCGGGTAGTGGTTCTGAAAATTACGAAGCCTTGCCCATGTGGCTGCGCTTTACCTTGCCTGTGGCAGGTGGCCTGATTCTCGGTGCCATCTTCCATTTTTGGTCGAATGGGCTGCATGTGCTGGGTATTGCACGCGTGATGGAACGTCTGGCCTACCATCAAGGCTATCTCAGCGTGCGTGGTTTTCTTTTGCAGTTTTTTGGCGCAGCCATCGCGATTATCAGTGGCCATTCTGTTGGACGTGAAGGGCCTCATGTGTATCTTGGCGCGGCAGCGGCCAGTCTATTTGGGCAACGTCTTGCTCTGCCCAATAACTCTATTCGCACTATGGTGGGGTGTGGTGCAGCCGCGGGCATTGCCGCCTCTTTTAATACACCACTGGCGGGCGTTATCTTTGCCCTGGAGGTATTGATGCTGGAATACACGCTGGCCAGCTTTATGCCCATTATTCTGGCTACGGTTAGTGCGACGGCAATATCGAATGCAGTACTGGGTACCGACCCTGCTTTTGAGGTGCATGCCATGCGTATGGGTTCTCTCACAGAATTACCCGTGGTACTGATTCTTGGTCTGTTGGCGGGTGCAGCTGCCGCGACCTTTGTACATGTCTTGCAGCAGTTTGCTCATCATGGGAAACGTTTACCGATTTGGTGGCGTACCAGTCTGGCTGGGGTGTTAGTCGGTGTCTGTGGTGCAGCAGTGCCGGAGGTGCTGGGAATAGGTTATGACACGATTAATGATGCTTTGCTGGGTCAGATAGGTATTGGTCTGTTAGTGGTGCTGGTAGTAGTGAAATTATTGGCGACCAGTGCCAGTGTTGGCCTGGGTATTCCTGGTGGCATGATTGGGCCTGCTTTTTTTATTGGCGCCACACTGGGTAGCCTTGTCGGTATTAGTGCTGATCGTGTAATTCCCGGTGGGCTGGAATCAGAGGTCGGTTATTACGCATTACTGGGCATGGGCGGAATGATGGCTGCTGCACTGCATGCACCGCTGGCAGCGCTAACGGCAATGATGGAGCTGACTTATAACCCGGGTGTCATCATGCCAGGTATGCTGGTCGTGGTGGTGGCCAGTCTGACAGCCTCTGAACTGTTCCGTAAGGAATCTTTATTTGTCACCATGCTTAAAACCTCAGGCCTTGATTACAAGGAGAATCCACTCTTGCAGGCATTGCGTCGGGTCGGTGTGGCGAGTGTGATGAATGATAATTTTGAACAACTCTCCCAAACCATTTCTGCTGAACGGGCATATGAGGTTATCAATAAAGCACCTGAGTGGTTGCTCATACGAAACGAAGAGGGACCCAGCTGGTTGATGCCTGCATTGGATCTGGTGGCATATGCCAAGGGTGAGAGAGACGGAGATGAAGAGACTATCGACTTGCTTGCAATTCCTGCTCGGCGAATAGAGGTAGAGGCCGTGCATTTACAGGCCACATTGCAGGAGGCTCTGGAGACACTGAATGATTCAGATGCTGAAGCCCTTTATGTGCGACGCATGACCGCTCCCGGCATCTGGCATGTCTATGGTGTACTGACAGAGGATGTCATTGAAGCAGCCTACCGACCCTGACGCTTTAAAGGATCCTGACGGTAGTACAGAACAAGTTGCTGATAAAGTTTTGGTAGGTGTCTGTGAAGATGTCGTGGAGCTTCAAAAAACGTTTCACTGGCTACGGCAAAAAATTCTGCAGGATTTTCTGCTCCATAGGCATCGAGCGCAGTGTGGTGGCGGTGATTTAATTGATCGAGTAATTGAGCGTAATCGTGGGAGAGAACGTCTGTCCAGGTCTGGCGATCCATCGATGAATGCAGCGGTGGCATGCCATTCGCTGCGCCATTGAGCATATCAAGTTTGTGCGCAAACTCATGCAATATCACATTGTCATCACTGCCAGGTACACGTGGGCGAGGTCTGGCATCATTCCAGGATAAAATGAGTGGCCCTTTTCCCCAGGCCTCGCCACCCAGCACTGAGTTCCTTTCATGTACCAGGCCCATGCCATCCGACTGTTTTCGTGTTACGACAAATGAATCAGGATAGAGAATAATCTCATGCCATCCGTCGTAATGGTTGAGGCCAAGCCTGAGAATTAACAGGCAGGCCTGGGAGGCAATTACGACGCGAATGTAGTCAGTGATTTCCTGTCCGCCGGCACCATTTATGGTTTTGTCCTGGAGAAACAGACTGGATAGTACGCGCAATTGGTGGCGTTCCATGCGTGATAAATGATGATGCGAAAGAGCATCCTTAACGACCCGCTTCCATAGCATGATTGGTACGCGGTGGCGGCAAAGCTGCCATTGCCGATACCAGCGCTTGATACGTTTGAAAAACATTATGCATTGTAAGACAGTCGATTGTGTTTGAGGCAATAAGTATTGAGCATCAGGACTTATCGGTAATTTTTTTGTTCAAAATATGATTTTAGGGGTAGAAAACAAAAAGAGAACAAACTACACTGCCTGACAGTTGATGAACACATTGAAGGGAACGGGAATGGATGATAATCGCAAAAAAGCACTGGCTGCGGCACTGGGGCAGATAGAGAAACAGTTTGGTAAAGGCTCTGTTATGCGTATGGGCGATGGCACTGGAATTGGCCAGGTCGAGGCGATATCAACCGGTTCCCTGAGCCTGGATATTGCGCTTGGCATAGGTGGTATCCCAAAGGGGCGAGTGATTGAGATCTACGGGCCTGAATCGTCCGGTAAAACGACCATGACACTGCACTGTATTGCAGAAGCGCAGAAGACGGGTGGAACCTGTGCCTTTGTTGATGCGGAGCATGCACTTGACCCGGCCTACGCTGAAAAGCTGGGTGTGGATACTGATGAATTATTGGTGTCGCAGCCAGATACCGGCGAACAGGCACTTGAAATTACCGATATGCTGGTGCGCTCTGGTGCCGTTGATATGGTCGTAGTCGATTCGGTAGCGGCCCTGACGCCTAAAGCAGAAATTGAAGGCGATATGGGTGATTCGCACGTGGGATTACAGGCTCGTTTGATGTCACAGGCACTGCGTAAGCTCACGGCAAATATCAAAAAATCTAACTGTATCGTTATCTTTATCAACCAGATTCGTATGAAGATTGGCGTGATGTTTGGTTCGCCTGAGACAACTTCTGGTGGTAATGCGCTTAAGTTCTACGCATCGGTTCGATTGGATATCCGTCGTATTGGTGCAATCAAGCGAGGTGATGAGATTGTGGGTAACGAGACCAAGGTCAAGGTTGTTAAAAACAAGGTGGCTCCTCCATTTAAGCTGGCCAATTTCGAAATTCTTTATGGCGAAGGCATTTCACGTGAGGGTGAAATTATCGAATTGGGTGTGGCACTTGGTCTCATTGACAAAGCCGGTGCCTGGTATAGCTGCCAGGGTGAGCGTATTGGCCAGGGCAAAGAGAATGTGCGTAATTATTTGAAAGAAAATAAAGATTTGGCGCAACGCCTTGAAAAAGATATTCGTACAGCGATGTTTCCAAAGCCTGATGAAGAAAACACCCAGGAAGAAGAGGAAGTTGTGGCTGCAAAGAAAGGCGCCAAGCAGGCAAAGTCTTAATGCCTAAAGACAGTGATTCGCTGTCTATTGAGGTTGCAGCCGTAAGGCTGCTGGGTATGCGAGAACATAGTGAACGGGAGCTCAGGGATAAGCTGGGTTCCCGTTTTGCAGATAGTGACTTAATCGTACAGATAATTGCTGACCTGCAAAGACGCAATCTTCAATCAGATGAGCGATTTACAGAGCACTATGTCAGCAGTCGAACGCGTAAGGGTTATGGGCCCCTGCGCATTTGTGCAGAACTGGAAGAGCGAGGTATTGGCTCTGATTTGATTGATGCCTGGGTTGAAGTTTCAGGCTCAGAATGGCGTAAGCGACTGGGTGAGGTCGCCAGGCAAAAATTTGGAGGAGAGGCCGCGCAGGATCAAAAAGAGCAGGCCAGGCGCGCACGATTTCTTCAATACCGAGGTTTTCCCAGTGCCTTGATCCGTAGTTATTTGTGGGATTAAGCGATTAGTGGAAACTTGATGTGGCAGCATCTGATTTTTCTGGCATAATCTCGCGCTTCAATGGTGACCTTGTTGGTCTCTCGCGACGATAGGTAGTGAATCTGGTCAGGCCCGGAAGGGAGCAGCCACAGCCACTGATTCGTGCGCCGGGAATCGCTGGCAAGGTTGCCACCTAATTTTTACGGATTTCACCCGGTACTTTCCCCCCTGTTCGTTTATATGTGGGTTACACTGCCAATACACTGAATTCCGGTTATTTTTATATGTCATATCAGGTTCTCGCGCGCCGTTGGCGCCCCAAAACCTTCGCTGAGCTAGTTGGTCAAGAACATGTGGTGCGTGCCTTAAGCAATGCACTCGAGAATGACCGGCTGCATCACGCCTATCTCTTCACTGGCACGCGCGGTGTGGGTAAAACCACCATTGCCAGAATTCTCTCAAAATCACTCAATTGTGAAACAGGTGTCACTGCTACCCCCTGTGGTGTCTGCAGCGTCTGTCGTGAGGTGGATGAGGGCCGTTTTGTTGACCTCCTGGAAGTAGATGCCGCTTCTAAAACGGGTGTGGATGATACGCGAGAGCTACTCGAGAACGTGCCCTATGCGCCAGTTCGCGGTCGCTACAAGGTGTACCTGATCGATGAGGTACATATGTTTTCCAATCACAGCTTCAATGCCTTGTTGAAGACATTGGAAGAACCGCCACCCCATGTGAAATTTTTACTGGCGACGACAGATCCGCAAAAGGTTCCTGTTACGGTGCTTTCACGTTGCTTGCAGTTCAATCTTAAACGTCTACCAATCGAGCAGATTCAGGGGCAGCTCGAGCATATCCTGCAGGCGGAAAATATTGCGGCAGATAGCGATGCGTTGAATATATTGGCACGTGCAGCCGACGGCAGTATGCGTGATGGTCTGAGTCTGCTTGATCAGGCCATCGCCTTTGGCGGTGGTGAGGTCAAGCAGGATGAAGTGCGCAATATGCTGGGTATAGTGGCCACAGACCAGTTGCCAGCTTTGCTGATAGATGTGCATGCTGGAGATGCCGCTGCTTTATTGAATAAGGTTGAAGAACTTGCGCAAACAGCGCCTGATTTTTCAGGATTACTCAAAGATCTGATGACCTTGTTACACCGTGTCAGCCTGATACAGGCTACACCGAGTGCAGTGCAGAGTAGCTGGGGTGACAGTGCTGAATTGTTACAGCTAGCGCAAATGCTCATGCCAGAAGATACCCAGCTGTATTATCAGATTGCCCTGGTGGGGCAGCGTGATCTGCCTTTTGCGCCGGATGCTCGCAGTGGCTTTGAGATGATCATGCTGCGTATGCTGGCTTTTCGTCCGGATGTGCCGGGTAGTGTTCAGGCGGCCATTCCATCACAAAAGACCACACCTGCTGCCACACAGTCTGCTGTAAAACCGGAGCTTGTAACACCATCCGCTGCATCGGTATCAGCTCAACCTGCTCCTGTTGCTGCACCTGAACCAATAGCTGCTGCTCAAGCTGAAGTGTCTGCTACATCAGCTTCTCAGGTCGATTTTTCTGACTGGCACAGTGTTTTGCCTCGTTTACAACTCAAGGGTATGGCCTCTCAATTAGGCAATCACTGTGTAATTCAGGATTACACCGATAACAGCCTGAGTCTGTCGGTAGATGCCAGCTGTGTTTCGCTTATTGGTACGCGTGCAGAAGAGCGCCTGGTAGAGGCACTGCAGCAGTTTGCTGGTGCAGCAATCAAGGTTGCCCTTGAAGGCGGTCAGGCGGCCGATACACCTGCGCAAAGAGAGGCGCAGGTGAAAGCAGATAAGCAAGCACGTGCGGAATCTGATATTTCGACAGATCCTCTGGTGCAGGCGATGCAGGATACGTTCGATGCTGAAGTGGTCGAAGGGTCCATCCGACCAGTAGAGCTTTAAGTGAACTTCTGAATATTCTGGCTATCCTATGGATTTCAAAAACTGAATGTAGATGGCCCTTAAATAAGAGATTAAGTGTATGAAAGGTGGAATCGGTAATTTGATGAAGCAGGCGCAAAAGATGCAGGCTGATCTGCAGAAGGCGCAGGAAGAACTGGCCAAGGCTGAGATTCAGGGCGAATCAGGTGGCGGCATGGTCAAAATAACGATGAATGGTAAGCATGAGATTCGTCGTGTAGAAATTGACGACTCGTTGATGGGTGATGATAAAGAGATGCTTGAAGATCTTGTGGCTGCAGCGATGAACGATGCGGTACATAAGCTTGAGGCACATTCAAAAGAGCAGATGTCTGATGTTACCGCTGGCATCAATCTTCCGCCCGGTATGAAGCTGCCATTTTAAATCGTGGCTGAGCCTTCATTACTGCAGCAGCTGATTGATTCGTTGCGTTGTCTTCCAGGTGTTGGGCCAAAATCGGCTCAACGTATGGCCTTCCATATTTTGGAACGAGATCGTGACGGTGGGCGGCGTTTGTCGAGCGTATTAATTCATGCTGTCGAAGAGATAGGCCATTGTCAGCGCTGTCGTACGCTGACAGAGCGAGATCTTTGTCGAATTTGTGCTAATACTCAACGTGAAACTGAGACTTTATGTGTTGTTGAAAATCCCTCAGATGTGATGGCTTTAGAGCATGCAACGGGGTTTCGTGGGCAGTACTTTGTACTGGGTGGACGACTGTCTCCGCTAGATGGAATTGGTCCTGCTGAGTTGGGTATGGAACAACTTAAGGTGAGGCTCGCAGAGGGAGAGGTCAAAGAGCTTATCCTGGCAACCACTACAACTGTTGAAGGTGAAGCTACCGCACACTATGTTGGTGAGTTAGCGATATCGCTTGGGGTCAAGGCATCACGTATTGCGCACGGTGTACCACTGGGTGGTGAATTGGAATATGTTGATGGTGGTACTCTGGCGCATGCATTTGCTGGGCGTCAGCAGGTGCTTTAGGGGGAAGGTTTATGAGTGATTGTATTTTTTGCAAGATAGCGGAGGGTGAAATTCCCGCTGAAAAGATCTATGAAGATGAGCTCGTCGTGGGTTTTCGTGACTTGAGTCCTGTAGCTCCGACTCATGTGTTATTAATTCCGCGCACGCACATAGCAACCCTAAATGATCTCGGGCCAGGTGATGAGGCTGTTATGGGACGTTTACACAGTGCTGCACGTAAAATCGCCAAGCAGGAAGGTTTATCGGAAAATGGTTACCGCACCGTGATGAACTGCAATGCTGATGGCGGCCAAACGGTCTTCCATATTCACATGCACCTGTTGGGTGGTCGGCAGATGACTTGGCCCCCAGGCTAGTCCGCATGTGTTGATCGAGAATTAAATTCATAGCTTTTAGTTATTGTCTACTGGTGACAAACTTCCAGCATTAAAAATCAATAGCTTAGCGTGCGTTAATTCTGGCGCCAATTTTTTGCTGTATTTCTTAATGTATTTCATTTCTTCTGACAGACTATAATTACCCTGCTAACTAGACATTAAGATCCGATATCGATTGTGAATATCACCCCCACACTGCCGATTCCGCTATCTGACATAGGTCGCGCGCGTGAACTCGTTGAGGTTGTACAACCTGTCGAGCGCGTGCGCGAGCCTGCTTCAGAACATGAGCGTGTGGCGAGGAGGCCTTCACCGCAATCCGCACTCGATGTACTTGAGCGTGAAGCATTACTTGATGCCTATTCACAGGCCCATGGTCAATTACAGGAAGATAAATTGGCGCCGCGTTCGCAACGTGCAGTTTCTGCCTACAATGAGGTTTCATTGGTGCAGAAGCGAGACCTGTTAACTGAAGTGCTTGGTGTGGATGAGTTCGCATAAAGCATCTTAAGTAGCTACCTAAACGACTACATTAAGCGCCTGATACGCAGCTGTAATTTTGGTTCGCTATATTCATCTGCTCCACCTGTTCCTATAATGGGACGAGTATCAGAACAGTAATGGATAAGGAAACCATCGTGCTTGAAACCTCACTTTCATCAGCTCCCTCTCAAATTCCAGAAATCTCCCTGAGTGATTTGAATGATCCATCTTTATTTCTCAATCGTGAACTGACGTGGCTGGCGTTTAACCAGCGGGTTTTGCACGAGGCTGGTGATAAAAGAAATCCATTATTGGAAAGACTAAAGTTTTTGGCCATCGTCAGCTCTAACCTGGATGAGTTTTTTATGAAACGCATCGGTGGTTTAAAGCAGCAGCTGGGCGCAGGTGTAAGTGCGCGTACGGTGGATGGTCGAACACCCAAAGAACAGATTGTAGAATGTTATGCCGTTGTTAGAGAGCAGGAGGCTCAACAGCGTAATGTTTTGCGTCAGCTGCAACAAGAGATGCTGACCCATGATATAGCGGTATTAAGCTACGATGAATTAAGCGAGGAACAGGCAACTTATTTACGCGGATACTTTCACGACAATATCTTTCCTCTGGTGACCCCGCAAACCATAGACTCTGCCCATCCATTTCCTTTTATTTCGAATCTTTCATTGAACATGTTGGTGAAGGTGCGTTTTCTTGAGCAAGACGGAAAGGATTCCTTGACGCGTATTAAGATCCCAATTGGGGATGATGTGCCGCGTTTTATCCAGTTACCGGACAGCATGCACTTCATTGCCTTGGAAGATGTTATGCGACATAACCTGTATATGTTGCTACCAGAAATGGAAGTGCTTGAGAGTAGCGTTTTTCGCGTGACACGCAATGCAAATACCGAGCGTGATGAACATGTTGCAGATGATTTGCTCTTGATGATTGAATCTGAACTGCGTGACCGTCGCTTCGCCCCCATTGTTCGCTTGCAGGTTCAGGGTGACATGGATGAAGTGTCGCGGGGCATGCTGGCAGCTGAATTGGGCTTGGATGAACATGAGGATGTATTTAGTACAGGGGGAGACATGCTCGCCATGCGTGACATGTTTCAACTGGTCGGCTTGGATATCCCAGAATTACACGATGCGCCTTTTCAATCGGTTGACCACCCGGAACTCTGCGCTAACAACAACATCTTTCATGCAATTCGTGAGCGTGGTCCGTTCCTTCTTCACCATCCTTATGAATCGTTTGCGACCTCAGTAGAGCGCTTTCTAAAAGAAGCAGCACACGATCCAAAAGTACGCGCTATAAAGATGACCCTTTATCGCACCTCAAGTGATACCAAGGTGGTTGACTATCTTGTCAGCGCGGCACGCAATGGAAAACAGGTTGCCGTGGTAGTGGAATTAAAGGCGCGTTTTGATGAGGCAGCGAATATCCGCTGGGCAAGTCGAATGGAGGAAGCGGGTATCCACGTGACTTATGGTGTTCTGGGGTTAAAGACACATTCGAAAATCGTCCTGGTGGTACGCAAGGATTACAACGGTTTAAGACGCTATTTGCATATTGGTACCGGTAATTATCATGCGGGTACTGCACGCTTGTATTCTGACCTTGGTCTGTTAACCAATGATCAAAATTTAGGCATAGATGCGACTGAACTCTTTAATTACCTCACCACTGGTTACACCCCGGAACGTTATTTTCGTAAGCTTTTGCCGGCACCTAAAGTATTGAAGGTTGCCTTGCTGGCGAGAATTGAAAGGGAAAAAGAACTGCATAGTGAAGAAACGCCGGGGCTTATCCAGTTCAAAATGAATGCGCTTGAAGACGTGGATATAACACGTGCACTGTATGAGGCAGGACGAGCTGGGGTGCAGATTGACCTGATCGTGCGCGATACCTGCCGGCTACGTCCTGGAATTGAAGGCTTGTCTGAAACAATACGTGTCATCAGTGTGGTGGGCCGTTTTCTTGAACATACGCGCATTTATTATTTTCACAATGCCGGCGAGGAGGAATACTTCATTGGTTCTGCCGATACCATGAAGCGAAATCTTGAGTCACGAGTAGAGGTGGTCGCACCGGTAGAACATGAATCGCTACGTGAAGAATTGCGTACACTTATAAATACGCAACTAGCGGATCATCGCAATGCCTGGGATATGCAGGCTGATGGCAGCTATATACAAAGAAAACCACGTACTGAAGCGGAAGAGCTCGGTAGTCAAGAGCGGCTTATGCAGATCGCCCAGCAACGCTATAAACGGGTGCGCAGTTATCAGCAGGGGCGCACGCGTCGTTTAGTTATTGGTCGAAATTTGCGTTAGATTAGCCGAGTAAGTGCTCAAGCATGCGCTCATAAATAGAAGATAATGTGTCGAGGTCCTGTACATTGACACACTCATTAACTTTGTGAATGGTTGCGTTCAGTGGACCAAGTTCGAGTACCTGCGCACCTGTTGGTGCGATAAAGCGACCGTCAGATGTACCGCCTGCCGTTGATAGTTCGGTTTCGTGGCCAGTGATTTCCGGGATGGCTTTTTGTGCGGCTTCGACCAGTTCACCGGCTGAGGTGAGAAAGGGTTTACCTGAGAGCGTCCACTTTATTTCATAATCTAGACCATGCCTGTCGAGAATTTCGGCTACACGCTTTTCGATTTGTATATGGTCGGTTTCGGTTGAGTAGCGTAGGTTGAAGATAACTTCCAGGGTGCCCGGAATAACATTTGTGGCTCCCGTTCCAGCCTGAATGTTTGAAATCTGGAAGGTGGTGGGTGGAAAGTGATCGTTACCTTGATCCCACTCGGTATTCGCCAATTCAGCCAAAGCGGGGGCGGCAAGGTGTACGGGATTTTTTGCTAGATGGGGATAAGCAACGTGCCCTTGCACTCCCTTGATCAAAAGCCGGCAACCATGCGATCCGCGACGACCATTTTTTACCACGTCGCCAAGCTGACTGGTAGAAGAGGGCTCGCCAACCAGACACCAGTCAATCTTCTCGTTTCGCGCTTCAAGTGTTTCAATGACTTTGACGGTGCCATTGATCGAAGGGCCTTCTTCATCACTGGTAATCAGGAAGGCGATAGAGCCTTTGTGATCTGGATGTTTTTCAACAAAACGTTCAACCGCAGTAGTCATGGCAGCGATAGAACCTTTCATGTCTGCAGTGCCACGGGCGTACAGCATGCCACCACGGATTTCTGGTTTGAAAGGGTGTGATGACCACTCTTCAACAGGCCCGGTTGGTACTACATCGGTGTGGCCAGCAAAACAGAAAACGGGGCCTTCTGTGCCTCGACGCGCCCAGAAATTATCTACCTCTTCAAAGCGAAGACGTTCGGCTGTAAAGCCTTTGGTTTGCAGGCGACTGATCAGGAGATCCTGACAGCCTGCATCTTCGGGTGTGACTGAATTTCGACTGACAAGGTCAATCGTGAGGTCGAGTGTTTCTGACATAGGTCTATCCAAAAATCTTTTGGTAATCATCGGCCTTAAAGCCAACGTGTATAGAAGTACCGGTATCAAGTACCGGGCGCTTAATCATACTGGGTGTTTCTAGCATCAGGGGTATAGCACTGGCTTCATCAATGCTGTCTTTGATTTCTTGTGGCACCTTGCGCCACATTAAGCCGCGTTTGTTGAGAAGGAGTTCCCAGTCAACCTGTTTGATCCAGCCACGTAGAGTGGCTTCATCAAGTCCCTGTTTTTTATAGTCATGAAAATCGTAGTCGATGTTGTTATTACTCAACCAGACTCGAGCCTTTTTCATGGTGTCGCAGTTGGGGATACCGTAAAGAGTTGTCATGTTTAGTTCCAGCAAACAGTCAGTAGCCGCCAGTGGCCGGTATGGCTCGCTAGCGGCTAGAAGCTGTGTGCTCAATCAGTGATTAGATGCCGCGCAGCAGTTCGTTGATGCCAACCTTTGATAGGGTTTTTGCATCGACGCGCTTCACGATAACGGCACAGTAAAGGCTGTATTTGCCATCTTTAGAAGGCAGGTTGCCTGACACCACAACAGAACCTGCCGGGATACGACCATAGCTGATGGTGTCATTTTCACGATCGTAGATACGGGTTGATTGGCCGATGTAAACGCCCATTGAGATCACGGAACCTTCTTCAACGATAACACCTTCAACAACCTCTGAACGTGCACCAATGAAGCAGTTATCTTCAATAATGGTGGGTGCTGCCTGCAGTGGCTCAAGCACACCACCGATACCAACACCTCCAGACAGGTGAACGTTTTTACCGATCTGTGCACAAGAGCCTACCGTCGCCCAGGTGTCGACCATGGTGCCTGAGTCAACATAGGCGCCGATGTTGATGTAAGAAGGCATCAGGACAGTACTGGGTGCCACATATGAACCTTTACGTGCGGTAGCAGGCGGCACAACACGAACACCTGACTCACGGAAATCACGGGCGTTGTAGTCGGCGTATTTAGAGTCAACTTTATCGTAGTAGTTGGTGAAACCGCCTTTGATAAATTCGTTGTCGTTGATTCGAAAAGACAGCAATACGGCCTTTTTTATCCACTCGTTGACGACCCAGTCGCCATCGCGTTTTTCTGCGACACGGATTTCACCGCGATCAAGCTGGTCGATGGTTTCCATAACGGCATCGCGTACATTGGTATCTACATTGCGTGGGGTGATATCGGCGCGTTTTTCAAATGCGTCAACGATGATGGATTGAATATCACTCATGGTTGGCTCCTAAGTTTCAGTGTTAAATAATATTTTTCATTTATTCCTTCCCTATTTACAAGGGGAAGGGGTTGTTTAGTTGTTCAGGCTCTCGACATAGGCACGTATGCGCCGGGCTGCCTCGATACATTCATCGGGTGTGGCGACGAGTGCCATGCGTACATGGCCGCGGCCGGGGTTGTGGCCATTGATTTCACGTGACAGGTAGCTCCCTGGCAATACGGTGACATTCTGTTGATCGAATAGGCCGCGCGCAAAGTCTTCATCACTGGTCGGTGTTTTTATCCAAAGATAAAAACTGGCATCGGGTTTTGTTACCGCGAGTACAGGTTGCAGAATAGCGATCACGGCATCAAATTTCTCCCGGTAGAGATCACGGTTACCTTTTACGTGTTGCTCATCTTGCCATGCGGCGATGCTGGCGTGTTGATGCTGCACCGGCATGGCGCAGCCGTGATAGGTGCGGTAGCGTAAAAATTGTGTGAGTACCTCACTGTCTCCAGCGACAAAGCCTGAACGAAGACCCGGGGCGTTAGAGCGTTTTGACAGGCTGTGAAAGACCACGCAGTTTTTGTAATCGTTGCGCCCCATGGCGCTGGCGGCCTGTAATAGGCCAACCGGTGGCTGGTTTTCATCGAAGTAGAGTTCGGAATAGCATTCATCAGCGGCGATGATGAAGTTGTATTTGTCAGAAAGTGCAATGAGCTCTTGCAGAATTTCCAGTGGGATAACGGCACCGGTAGGGTTGCCTGGTGAGCAGAGGAAAAGCAGTTGGCAACGCTGCCAGATAGCTTCATCAATGGATGCAAAATCTGGTAGGTAGGCGTTTTTTTCATCGCAGGCCGCGAAATACAGATCGGCTCCAGCCAGCAGGGCTGCCCCTTCATAGATCTGATAAAAGGGATTGGGAGAGATAACCAGCGGTTGACCGGCGCGGTTTATCATCGCCTGGGCAAAGGCAAACAATGCTTCACGCGTGCCATTGACTGGCAGCACGTGCCTCTCGGCATCAAGGCTGCTGGCTGCCAGATCAAAGCGGTTTTCCAGCCAGTCACAAATGGCCTGACGTAGTTCCGGCATGCCCTTTGTCAGTGGGTATTTACCCAGACCGTCGAGATGCGTTTGCACACTATCAGTGATCAGTGCAGGGGTGGCATGCTTTGGCTCGCCAATTGATAGCGCGATATGCGGTATATTGGGCGGCTGTGTACCTGCTTTGAGCGCATTGAGCTTTTCAAAGGGGTAGGGCTGAAGTTTATCCAGGTCTTGATTCATATCTGTGGCAAATAGGTGCTGCTTGTACAAGAAAGGCCGCGAATTATAGGACATACCCCGATGAATGTGCGGAATCGCGCGCTTAAACCGGTTTTGGCTTTGTTGTATGCCTCCGCATTTTGGGGTTTTGTCTGGTATCCGCTGCGTGAATTAGAGCTCCTTGGGCTGGCGGGCGCCTGGCAGGCCTTGGTTGCCTATGCCGTCGCCTTGCTGGTTTTGTTGCTGGCCCGGGGGCTTCACCTGAAGGGTATCACTGAGCGACCCTGGGATGTTATTGGCCTGATACTGGCCATAGGCTGGGCGAATGTCGCCTTTCTGCTGGCGGTACTGCAGGATGAGGTGGTTCGTGTCCTGATCCTGTTTTATCTTTCTCCTTTGTGGACGGTCCTGCTTGGTCGCTGGATGCTCGGTGAAAGAATTCGCTGGCTGACTGCCTGGATGCTGGTTTTAGGTATGACAGGTGCGGTCATAATGCTATGGGGTGACGGTGCACTCGAGATAGCCGTTGGCTTGAGCGACTTTTTGGCGGTTAGTGCAGGTTTTGCCTTTGCTTTGGGTAACGTGCTTACACGTCGCCTGGATCATTTGGGTACCGTAAGTAAAACGCAGCTGGGTTGGGTTGGCGTGTTGCTGATTTCGATTGTTTTTATTGCGTTCAGCGATATGCCGATACCACAGGTGGGGGCAATTGCCTGGTTGGGCGCTGGATTGCTGGGCATGCTGGGTTTTCTTTTTTCGACACTGTCGGTTGTATATGGTGTCAGCCACATGCCTGTTCAGCGCTCTTCCGTCATTATGCTGTTCGAAATCCTGGTGGGGGCTATCAGTGCCTGGTTACTGGCCGGTGAAATGATAGATGGCCGTGAGTGGTTGGGTGGAGCCTTGATTATTGGCGGTGGTTTAGTGGCTGTATTTGGGGGTGAAAAGAGTGGCAAATAATATTTTGATTCATCATGTGAGTCTGGTGGTTGCTGACACTCGGGTAGCCGTTGATTTTTATTGTGATGTACTGGGCCTGGTTATTGATGATACCCGTCCAAAGATGATGTTCGAAGGGGCCTGGTTAAAGGTGGGAGAGCAGCAAATACACCTTTTGCAGGTACCAAACCCAGATTCGGCAATAGATCGGCCCGAACATGGTGGCCGGGACCGCCATGTGGCATTCTCTGTGTCAGATCTGGGTCTATACAAAACACGTCTTGAAAAACGTTGCATTACTTACACTCTGAGTAAGAGTGGCCGGAATGCATTGTTTTGCCGTGACCCTGACGGCAATGCCTGTGAATTAATCGAGAGATAGTAAAGATGAGTACAGAAAGTCATAAAGCATCGTCTGAAAGTGCACTACTGTCAGATCAGTTACGTGTAGAGGTGCGCAGTAGCTATGCCAAGGTCGCACAGGCGGAAAATGCAGGTGATTGCTGTGGTGTTGAATCGAGTTGCTGTGGTGTTTCGGACGATAGTGCGATCAATACATTGATTTCGACCCGGTTGGGTTATAGCAGGGATGATCTGGATGCCGTGCCGAGTGGTGCTGATATGGGGCTGGGCTGTGGCAATCCAAAGGCCATTGCGGCCTTGCAGCAGGGTGAAACCGTTATCGATCTGGGCTCTGGTGGTGGTTTTGACTGCTTTCTTGCTGCAGCCGAAGTTGGAAAGAGTGGCCAGGTTATTGGTGTAGACATGACCCCGGATATGTTGAGCAAGGCACGTGATAATGCCGTACGTGGAAAATTTTCCCAGGTTGAATTCCGTCTCGGTGAAATAGAAAACCTGCCTGTTGCTGATAATACTGCCGATGTCATTATTTCTAATTGTGTGATCAATCTTTCACCTGAAAAGGATCGTGTTTTCTGTGAAGCCTTCCGAGTCCTGAAAAGTGGTGGACGTCTGGCGATTTCCGATGTGGTGGCGGCTACGGAGCTGCCAGAGGCTATGCGTGAAGATGCCCAGATGATCTCTGCCTGTATTGGAAATGCTGCCCTGATCAATGATCTGGAACGCTGGATGAAAAGCGCAGGCTTTGTCGATATCAACATACAGCCGAAAGACGAATCTAAGAAATTTATTCGTGATTGGGCGCCGGGTAAGGGCGTCGAAGATTACGTGCTGTCAGCCAGTATTGAGGCGATTAAACCCTAAAAAAATCCGCATATTTGTTTGTACCGACAGATAAAGTTCCTGGGTTGACTGCCGCTAGAGACCATACAAGTAATATGCCTTTAAGCTTAAATGGGTTGGGTGACTCTCAAAATCGGTAAAAATGTGAGCGGATTAAGAATTCGGCAGGACCAAAAAATACCCAGTTTACGTACACGATATATTGGCCTGACTTTTGTGCTTGGCCTGCTTATTGTAATAACGGCGGCTTTTTTCTATCGTGGCGTTGTCAAAACCGGGCAAGAAGTTGCGGCTGCCTATGAAGGTATTCATGAAGACCAGAACAATGTTGAAGCGGTTCGAAATAATCTGCTAAAGATCTATCGAGACATTGACTTTTTTCTCCTTGACCCTTTAGAGGGGAAAGAGGCGGCCGATAATGCTGTTGCCCTCATTTCAGCTTCAATCGAAAACATAAAGGCACTGGCTGAAGCAGACCATCCTGATCATATCAGTTTGAAGGAAAAGACTGACCTGTTGCTTGGTTATTTTTCTGAACTGAAGTTAAGTGTTCCTGACCTGATTGCATTGAGAATGGATGTAAGCAGGCAATATCCTGGCCTGGCACTTTCTGCCAATCAAATGATCTTTCCTCAGGACGCTATAAAGAGCCAGTTAGCCCTCCTGGTTGATGAAATAGAGGCTGGAGACATAGAGCCTGCTTCGGCCGAGATCTACCCTTTGTTGCTTAAAACATACGCACTCTGGATCGGTGAAATTTCACAACTCAGGATCTATATGGCAAATCGCTTTGCTTCGTTTTCAACTGAAATACTGATTGATCAGGCCACTTCATTAAATGACCTGCATGATCAATTTAATTCGAATATCAGCAGATTGCAGCAGCTGTACAGGAATGAGGATAGTTTTGAAGGACCGGCATTGCTTGAATCGATTGAAAAAAATGCACTCAGTTGGTTTAACGATTTTGTAGTGGTAAGGGAAATATCTGAATCTAGCCATTGGCGTGGAGATAATCATGCGATGCGAAGCAGTATTATCCCATTGTCAGGAAGGATCGTTGAAACGCTTCAGGGCGTCGATGTTTTGTTGAGAATGGAGCAGACTAATGTCAGTGAGCGCTCGAAACTGAATAGCGAAACTCTAAGTTCGCTGATTATGATTGTCATCGCCCTGTTTCTATTGTTTATTGTGGCGATTTTGGTCTCATTGGACTTTATGGTATTTGAGCCAATAAAAAATGTTGCGCAGGCCTTGCGTTCAAAGGCATTTAATACAGATTTACCTCATCTCCAAGGGGCTAAAACCCGCGAGGTGGGTTGTTTGATTGAAGCCTTTCGGGAAATGGATAATGAGGTTTCGCACCGTCAAAACGCGCTGGAGCACCAGGCTTTACATGATCACCTGACAGGTTTGCCAAATCGTTTTATGCTCAATCAGCGTATTCAATACCAGTTGCTTTCGGCAGAGCGCGCTAAACAGTCTTTTACACTTTTTTTAATGGACCTGGATCATTTCAAGGATATTAATGACACCCTGGGGCACGCAATCGGCGATGCCTTGCTGATAGAAGTTTCCAAGCTTATTAGTACCCTTGTGCGAAAGTCAGATACCGTCGCTCGTCTCGGTGGGGATGAGTTTGCGGTTCTTTTGCCCGATACAGACAGAGCCTGGTCGAGCAAGCTTGCCAAGAAGATTTTTGAAAGCTTGGCCAAGCCTTTTTTGATTAACGGCCATAGGGTCAATATCGGTGTCAGTATCGGGATTGTCTCATATCCTGATGATGGTGAAGATGCGATGTCATTGCTGCAATATGCTGATATGGCCATGTATGTTGCCAAGCGAAAACGTATTGGTTTTTCCCATTATGAAGCCAATGAAAATATCTATAGTGAAGAAAGGTTAACCCTGATTAATGACCTGCAGGATGCGCTTGAAAATAATCATTTTGAACTTTATTTCCAGCCCAAGCTTGAAACAGAAAGTGAAGCCATCTCAGGTGCTGAAGCCTTACTGAGATGGAATCATAGTAAGCTGGGCTATATATCCCCCGAGAAAATTATTGAACTTGCCGAACACATTGGCATCATTCATCTGCTGTCTGGCTGGGTGCTTGAAGGGGCAATAACGCAGTGTGGCCTGTGGCACCGGTCTGGTCATAAATTGTCAATTTCTGTGAATTTATCTGTTCGCGATCTTTCAAACGAAACGCTCTGTGAAGATATTTCAAGGATGCTGAAGCATAGCCAGCTTCCCAGCGAATACCTGACGCTTGAGATTACCGAGGGCGTGATGATGGAAAACTTTGCCCGATCAATTGAGGTACTTAATACCCTCAATGAGATGAAGGTGAATATTTCAATCGATGACTTTGGAACGGGCTTCTCGTCACTGGCTTACCTGAAAAGGTTGCCGGTAAAGGAGCTTAAGATTGATAAGTCATTTATCATTGATATGGATACAGATGAAAGTGATGCGGTTATCGTGCAGTCAACGATAAATCTTGGACACAATCTTGGCCTAAAGGTTGTTGCTGAAGGTATTGAAAATAGAGAAGTGATGGATATGGTCAAAGATCTAGGATGCGACCAGGTTCAGGGTTACTACTTTGGCAAACCTCAAACCTGTGATGAATTTACAAAATTACTCGAAAAGTAATCGCAGTATTTTAAGATATTCTATTTTTTTGCAGATACGGGATTTGGGATCTGCGGCACAATTAACACCATACCTTCATAGATAAGATCTGCCTTCGGCAACATGTGTTGATTTGCCTGCCAGATGTTTTTCCAGCGGTTTCCGTCGCGGTAGAAAAAAGAAGCGATAGAAGAAAGACTGTCATTCTCCTGAATGGTGTAAAGGCCTCGTGCGCCGGTTAGGCGGGCAACTTCACCCTGGGCGGACTCAAGTGTATTGCGAATAATATTCAGCTCATGTTGCTTGGTACTGTCTACCTTTTTTAGTTGCGCATGTTTATCAAGCATTGCCTTGTAGTCAGTGTTTAGCTGGGCAGCTTTGCTGCGAATGCTGCTGAGTTGCTCTGCGGTTAGTGAGACCTTTTTAGAGAGATTTTTGTGTTCATCTTTGAATGACTTAAGGGCTTTTTGAGTAATCGTCAGTTCGTTTTCGAGCGCTGTATTTCTTTGTTTTTGCTCTTCGTTCTCTGTCTCTGCTGAGACAAGCTGACCTTGTAATGTGGTATTTGATTTTTGTAATTCGGTAATTGTTAGCTGGCTGTCCACTGAGGCAGATTCCAGTCTTATGATTTCAGCGCGTATTGATTTGATATCTGAGATTAATGCCCTTTTTTCTACCTCTAGCTGAGAAAGTTTGGCATCTTTATTGTCAGATTTTTCCTGGTTAACGGAATGTTTGACTTCTATTTGCTGCAATTTTTTATGCAGGTCGGAGGACTGTGCTTCGGTTTCTAGCAGTTCCTGTTTGAGCTTGCTTGATTGAGATTCAAGGCGCTTAATCTGCCCGCGTAGTTTTTTTACAAGTTTATTTGCTGAGGTTGTTGTCAGTGATTTTTTTTGCTTGAGGTTGGCGACGCGATCTTCTAGTTGATCGTAATTTTCTTGTGAAGTTTTAAGCGATAGAGTTAATTCTTCAAGCTTTATGTTAGCCGACCTTAACTGTCTTTTCGCACTATCCCGTTCTATACGAAGTTTCTGTTTGTCATTCTCAAGGGCAAGTTCTGTGTCACTTGGACCGCAGCCACTGGTGACCAGAATAAGCAGAAAAGTCGATAAGCGGAACGCGATTGATTTCATAGCCGTATTGCTCGATTAAGATGTTGCTCAATATTCAATGCTGCAAGAAAATACGCTGAAGCGAATCGCCCAATTTACGCCTATCCGGGCCGTCCATCAATTCTTGGTTTAAGCAGCATGGGCACGTAGGTTGCTGAGAAGATCGAAAAGCCAAGTATCCAAAGTACCTGAGATGTCATAATCCAAAGCATGTAGTGTGAATGATCGATCATTGGCAGGATCACCCGAATGACTGCGCCGGCGAGCATCAGTAAAAAAATTGGAGCCAGTATTTTTGGGGGGTTGAAAACGTTACGCCCAGTGTGGCCGAGTGATACTCGAGACATCATGCCAATGGTGATTATGCCAATGCCACCAAGTGCAAACGCGTGGATAGCCAGGTAGGGGGAAACACCTAGCCAGAAAGAGAGGGCTTTCAGTAGAAAGCCGAGGTTTAGAAAGGCATAACCCAGATAGAGAGACCAGAGTAGAGGTTTTTTCCAGATGCCTGTTCCATGCCAGTCATAGAGGCGTATGAGATGGATAGAAAAGAGGCCGATAGAGAGTAGGGCGACGAGCTCTGCCTGTTGGGTGAATATTTCCAGAATTGCCCAAAGCAAAAAAACAAAAAGACTGCTTATGTCGATCCATCGACGGTTGCGGGGTGTGAAATGTTCATCTACACCTTTCTCTATAAAAAATGGAATGACGCGTCGCGCCATCATAAAAATCAGACCAAGTACAAGATAAAAGCCAGAATAAAGTCCCCAGAAAATGCCGGATTCCAGATGGCCCATAGTGCCCATATAAAAGACGCCATTGGCAACAAGCATCAACCATAGTTTCGCAATGATGCCGATCTGTTTCCATTGTTTGGCGCGGACAACGGGTAGGCTGACACCAATGATGAGTCCGAGCATAAATAACAGATCGGCAATTGCAGCCAGTGTGAGTGCTGATGCTATAGGTAGAAAATAGCTGACTCTGGCAATAAGCCAAAGGGTGAGCATGATACCCAGTGTCCCACCTTTGAAAGAGCTCTGGCCTGTCCAATTACCTACGGCGGTGAGTAGAAAACCTGCAATCACCGCCATGGCGTAGCCGAAAACCATTTCATGGGCATGCCAGAGTATCGGGCTGAGTTGAGCGGTAACAAGAGGGATGCCTGCAACATAAATGGCCATCCAGAGCAGCATGGATATCACTGCGAAAATTCCGGCGGCACTAAAAAAGGGTCTAAATCCCAATTCAAACAGGGCAAATGAAGGGGTGGGTTTATTGTCTTCAATATTGAGCATGTATACAGCCTTGGCCCGAAATGATGTGTTGAGGCTATGCCTGTAGTGCCAGATTCTCAACCCTAAGAGGAATGTTTTTAAATTGGTCTTGGTTTTCTGTACTTAAAAACGTCGACTTTAGATAGATACATCCTGCTTAGATGTTGTTATCAAGTTTGTCGATAAGTGCTTGTTTTAGTTGAGAGAGCTTATGGGGGGCTGTGATGGGTTGGTCGTTTCGGTCGGTTATGGCAAAAATATCGTGTGCTTTTTCACCTTCGGTACTGATACGGGCGCTGCGAAGTCGTAGTTCCTGATCGGTAAAAACCGTACCGATGGTTGAGAGTGTACCGGGGCGGTCCTGAGTGAGGATGTTTAACTGGGTTACAGCACGGTTTTCATCTTGCGTTATTTTGATCTGGCTTTCACGAACAAAGCTTTTGAGTTGACGTGGTATGCGGTGTGAAATTTCTGTGTGGGAGTCTTCGGTATTAAGCCGGTCGCTAAGATACTCAATGGCCGCTTGTAGTTCATCATCACTGATGGCATTACCATTCTCATCCAGCACGAAATAACTGTTAATCGATAAGTGTTGGCTGCCGGTATCGATGTGAGCACCGAAAATATTGAAGTTCATTTGATCGAGTAAAGTGACAGTTTGAGCAAAAAGGTTGTCCCTATCCGGTCCAAAGACAAATATCTCACTACACCCCAGGTGCTCATTTATACGAATAAAGACATGCATGCGATCAAGTTGGTCCCTGAGTTGTAAAAGTTTTTCCGTATGCCAGGCGATGGTAGGAGAGGGGGTCTGCAGAAAATACTCGGTACTTAGTTCCATCCAGAAAAGGGTGATGTCACGCTGATCAAGATCTTTTTGGGCTAGTAGGTCGCGGGCTTCAGTCTGCGCCTGTTGGATAACCTGGTCTTCACTTTCTGGTTGGTCCAGGCCACGTTGTAATGCGGCGGAGGTGCTGCGATGCAGACGTCCGAGTAGTGAGCTTTTCCATGAGTTCCAAAGTTCGGGGTTGGTGCCGCGCATGTCGGCAGCAGTCAGTAGATAGAGATAATCTAAATGCTGTTGATCGCCCATTTCTTCTGCAAAAGCCTGGATGATCTCAGGATCATCAATATCTTTACGTTGGGCGGTGCTAGACATGTTGAGATGCTTGTCGACCAGCCAGCCGACCAGCTCTGCGTCGTAATCGGAAAGATCATGACGCAGACAAAAGGCGCGCGCATCAATAGCGCCTAGCCTTGAGTGTTCTCCACCCCTGCCTTTGGCGATGTCATGGAAGAGGCCGGCGAGATAGAGTAATTCGGGCTTGGCCAGTTGCTGCATGATTTCGAAGCAGAGTTCACATTCGTCGCGGTGTTTTTCAAGTGATGCGCGACGCATATTGCGAACGACCATCAGGATGTGTTCGTCGACGGTGTAGCGGTGAAAAAGATCGAACTGCATCAGTCCGGTGATTTTCTCAAAGGCAGGAATGTAGCGCTCGAGAATGCCGTAGCGGTGCATGCGTCTTAGCTCATGCGTCAAGCCACAGGGCTGACGCAAAATTTCCATGAATAGACTGCGAGCTGCAATGTTTTCTTGTAATCGCCCAGTGACAAGGTGTCGATGAGCTCGAACAGCACGAATGGTATTGGCGCGTACACCCTTTAGTTCGGGGTTTAGCTGTAATAGCAGAAAAATTTCGATAAGTGCTAGAGGGGTGTGTGCAAATGTTGCCGGATCGATAATCTCGAGATACTGGCTGCGTGCCTGAAAGCGACGATTGATCGGCTGAGGCTCTCCCAGTTCGTTGTTGAGTAAAATAGCCTCCTGGAAAAGCTGCAGTAACATCTCGTTAAGACGTTGCAGTTCGACGACGGTACGGTAGTACTGCTGCATGAACTGCTCGACACCGAGATTGCTTTCCTCATCGCTATAACCAAACTCCTTGGCTAAAATGCGTTGGTGTTCGAAAAGCAGGCGATCTTCGTGTCTGCCAGTCAATACGTGCAGGGCAAATCGTACGCGCCAGAGGAAATATTCTCCTTCTTTTAGACTCAGATATTCCTGTTCGGTGAGAAATTTGTGCGTTTTTAAATCGGATAGACGGGTAGCGCCAAAGTGGCGTTTTGCAACCCAGCCAATCAGCTGGATATCCCGCAGACCACCGGGGTTGGTTTTGATGTTGGGTTCAAGGTCATTGCCACTATCGTTGGCCTTGCTGTGACGCGTTTGTTGCTCGATGAGTTTGGCTGAGAAAAACTGGTCACTGGGCCAGATCTTATCGACATTGGTGAGGTTGTTGAGCTGATCAAATAGGTCGGGCTGTCCCGCCAGGAGGCGTGATTCCATCAGGTTGGTGGCGATTGTGAGATCGGCTGCCTCCTCTACGCACTGCTCCAGGCTGCGTACGCTATGGCCGACTTCCAGGCCGATGTCCCATAGCAGCATGACGAGCGATTCAATCGGCTCTGCAAGGCTTTGAGGATCTTCACTGGTCAGAATTAGCACATCGACATCTGATCCGGGGTGTAGCTCACCACGGCCATAGCCACCGACCGCGATCAGCGCAGCATCTGCAGCTTTTGGCATAATCGATTGCCAGATACGTTGCAAAATGGCGTCAATAAAGAGTGAACGTGCATGCACCAGGTCGACCACGTTCTCATTATCATGAAATCGTTCAGCAAGCGTGCTGCTGGCAGCTTTTAGCGTTGCTTTGTAGGTGCTGATGGCAGGCTGGCCAGCGTTGAGCTGATGGTCTAGCTCGGTAAGTAGAGAGTCATGCATTATTTTGCCAGTGCCGCACGTTCATCTGCGCGCAGGGTGAGTACCTCATAGCCATCAGCGGTACAGAGGATGGTGTGTTCCCATTGTGCTGAAAGTTTGCGATCTTTGGTGACTACGGTCCAGCCGTCGGGTAACTGTTTGATTTGTCGTTTGCCTGCGTTAACCATGGGCTCGATCGTGAAGGTCATGCCTTCTTCCAGGGCAAAGCCGGTGCCTGGTGTGCCGTAATGTACAACCTGAGGTTCTTCATGGAAGCCGCGACCAATTCCGTGGCCACAGTATTCGCGGACCACACTGTAATTTTGACTTTCGACAAAGGACTGTATGGCGTGACCAATGTCGCCTAACTGAGTGCCTGGCTTGACCAGTTCGATACCTTTCCACATGGCTTCGCGTGTGACTTCTGCGAGACGTTTGGCCAGAACAGTCGGCTCACCAACAAAGAACATTTTGCTGGTATCTCCATGGAAACCATCCTTGATTACGGTGATGTCGATATTGATGGCATCTCCCTTTTTTAGTTTTTTATCGCTCGGAATGCCGTGGCAAACCTGGTGGTTAACCGAAGTGCAGATAGATTTAGGAAAGCCGTGGTAATTCAGTGGTGCAGGGATGGCCTGCTGCTCGTTGACGATGTAATCGTGACAGATGCGGTCCAGCTCATTGGTTGTGAT
>Ga0316204_10003798_pt1 | contig 29015 bp, 28 predicted proteins | sample 6monrhotite_MG_2_FD_205661 | JGI IMG/M metagenome (GOLD analysis project Ga0316204, IMG submission 205661) | Microbial mat bacterial communities from mineral coupon in-situ incubated in ocean water Damariscotta River, Maine, United States -... | ecosystem: Environmental > Aquatic > Marine >...
AAAGAATCTGCGAGCCCTAAATCAGAAGGAAAATGGGTGAAAAGCAATGGTAATGCCAATAATACAAATGAACAAACCGATAAAGATGATGATGATGAAAAAGAAGATGAAGAAGACAAAGATGAGCTCAAAAAGCCTATAGATTTTACAATTCAATTACGCGACTCTTCTGGCCAAAAAGTCTCATTTCCTTTGAGCGAGTTTTCTTCTTTACAAAGGGCAATTGAAGTGATCATTATGAAAACTGGGTTCGTCAAGGACGACAAACAATCCGAAAAAGTGTTTCAGACATTTTATTTTCCAACAACTAAATTTCAAAATATTAATCCAAACTTTACGCCATCTAGTATTGTAGAAATAAAATTTATTTTTAATAAAAATGAAAGCGGGGTAGTCACAATTGATAATATAGGGTTTATGAAGAACTTATAAAGTCATTTTATTGATGACAACAGATATAAAAAATAGCTCATAAAGCGCAAGTAATTAAAGCTTGTGCTTTTTAAAACATTTATACGACCTGTAATGATTTCGTTTGTCAAAATGCTACATTGCATATACAATACTTTTAACTTTTATCGCAATATCCAGATAGCTATCGGCAGGGACCAACCAACATACTAATGATTAAATTCTTTCATTATCGAAACAGGACGGAGCGTTTAAAAAACATCCTGTGGATGTTTTTAGTGAACCTGCCAGTTGACCTGTTGAAACGTTTGCAAAATCAAATGTCTGAAGGACATTTGGTTGAGATACCCACTTACGGACATCTTGAACATATAATTAGAAACTATGATTAAGTTTTTTAGACAAATTAGATTTGACCTTATGGAGAAAAATAAAACTGGAAAGTATTTAAAATATGCTATTGGTGAAATAGTTCTGGTAGTCATTGGGATTTTAATTGCGTTACAAATAAACAATTGGAATGAAAATCAAAAGAAGGAAAAATTAAAAGTTTCATTTAAAAATTCTCTCATAAATGATCTTTCACAAGACACCCTTCTATTAGCCAATTTGATTAGAGAAAATGACAAGGTAATGAACGATCTAAATACTCAAAGAAACAGGTTTTTAGCTCCTAATGCTCCAATAGACACCCTCAAGAAAATTGCGCGATTTGAATTTGATCCCGATTTAAACATCCGTTTTGAATATAACAGAAATACCTTAAATACGTTAACCGCTTCGGGAAATATTGATATTTTCGATAAGGACTTTTATGAATCACTAATAACCTTAATTTCATTACAAAACAAGGCTGCAGAGAATTCAAACTACTTATCTGATATATACGCCACCAAACTATCGAGGTTTTCCGATGATTATCCGGTCTCTAATAATCCAAATTCAAATATCATCAACTTAATCTGGTCAGAGTTTGACGAAAGAAAGCTTGCATCGAGCTTTGTGAGTTTAACAGATATTAAAGGATATACACATTATGTTTTTAAAAATGAAATAGAGCAAGTGAAGGAGAAAACAACACTACTACTACATGAAATAAATGATCAGCCATGAAAAACTTTAAAATCAGGAGCACATTTTTAGTACTTATCTCAATTGCGGCTTTCCTGAGTTGTAAGCAAGAAAAACAATGGAAAGGACAAGAACCTATTAAGAAAGTTAGTACGCTCACAGTGCCCATCCAACGGCAGTATAAGGGTGTTTTTGATCTTGGGGATGACGTATTTATGTCTAATGACTATAGTGGCGCCCGGATGAATGGGGTGGCACGTACCAATGACACGCTAATTACCGTATTGATCACCCCCGAGAATTCCCCCATTAATCCAAGTGCGTGGTACGGGTTCAAAATCTGGTCAGAGACAGAAAAAGAACTCTATGTGAAACTCACTTATAATGAAGACGCTTTTCATCGCTACTTTCCAAAACTGAGTAAAGATGGCACTACCTGGGATGCCCTCGATTCCTTGAAATACCAAGCAGTAAAGAAAATCTGGAACGAACGAGAAATGGCAGAAAGCATCACTATGCAGCTAACTGTAAGCCCAGACACCCTTTGGATCTCTGCTCAGGAACTAATCACGTCCACGGTAGTGGATAGCTGGACAAACAAATTGGCGACCAATTCGTTTGTGACAAAATCTGTTATTGGGGAAAGTAACGAAGGGAGACCCATCAATTTGCTTAAAATAGGAGAAAGTGACGATCAGAAGATGATCATGACAATTTCCAGACAACACCCCCCAGAGGTTACCGGATTTCTGGCCATGCAGGCGTTCATAGAAACCCTTTGTGCTGATACTGACCTGGCAAAGCGTTTTAGGGCCAACTACAACATCTATGTGGTGCCACTCGTAAATCCGGATGGTGTTGACAATGGGCATTGGCGGCATAATTATGGTGGTATCGATTTAAATAGAGATTGGGAGAGCTTTAATCAACCAGAGACCGCTGCGATTCGCGATTTTATGCAACAAAAAGTTGCCCAAACAGGCGGGAAATTCTATTTCGGAGCTGATTTTCATTCTACTTGGGAGGATATCTTTTATACCATCACCCCCGATCTAAAAGGTAATATGCCAGGCTTGGTTCCCAATGTAATTGCCGGATTGGAAGATGAATTTACAGATTACACACCCAATATTAGGCCCAGCCCGGGAACTGGTAGTAAAATTAATTCAACAGCCTTCTTCTTTTTCGAATATGGTGCCGAGTCTTTTACCTATGAAGTGGGTGATAATACGCCCCGGGAATTTGTTCGTAAAAAAGGAGAAATAACCGCCATAAAATTAATGGAGCAACTATTGAAATAAAACACTAAATAATATAATCATGTTTATAGGACATTTTGCGGTAGGCCTTTTGGCAAAAAAAAATCATCAACTACCATCCCTGGCAATGTTGTTTATTGCCGTTCAATTATTGGATCTGATCTGGCCTGTTTTTGTGTTGCTGGGGATCGAAACCTTGTCTATAGATCCGGGAAACACAAAACTGACACCGCTTAATTTTGAATTTTATCCGTATTCACATAGCTTGTTGATGGCCGTTTTTTGGGGCCTGCTGTTAGGATTGGGTTATTACTTGTTCACAAAAAATAAACGTGGATCATGGCTATTAGCTGGGTTGGTGTTAAGTCACTGGCTGTTAGATTTTATAACGCATCGGCCAGATTTACCTTTATCACCATTTACCGATGTAAAAGTTGGCCTGGGGCTTTGGAATTTTCCGGTAGGAGAAATTGGTTTGGAGCTAGCGCTGTTTGGTTTGGGTGCTTACCTATATTTCCGATTTGCAAAGCTGAAGCGAAAAACCGCCTATTGGATCTTAATTGCATTCCTCTTTGTGGTGCATTTAATGAATTTATTTGGTCCTCCCCCACCAAGCGTTATGGCGGTTGCCTGGTCTGCCAACCTCCTATGGATCATTGTTCTGTGGGCCTGGTGGATAGAAAAAGAATGATCTTTGATATTCAATTGATATTACTGCCACCAAGGACGTTGCTTGTCTCTGATCAGAAAAAACGAATTACTATCTTTAGGGAATGAATATTTTTGAGAACATCAAAGAACCTAACATAGGAAAACTAAAAACAACCATTTAATAGCAATTATTATGTCGAAAGGAAAAGACGCAAAGAAAAACGTTAAAAAAGAAGCTGCTAAATCTCCTAAAGAAAAGAAAGCAGAAAAGAGACTAAAGAAATCTAAGTAAGTAGGCTTATTTTATGAAAGAACCCCTAGATGATTTTGAAACCCTCGATCCAAAAGATTGGGAAAGGTCTAAAGCCTTAATGCACAAAATGGTTGATGATGCTTTCGATTACACTAAAAATGTACGAGATCGCAAAATTTGGCAAGAAATGCCCGAAAGCGTTTTAAATACTTTTAAAACTAGCTTACCGGAACAACCCAGCCCTGCAGAAGACGTTTATAAAGAACTTCAAGAAAATGTATTGCCTTACCCTATGGGGAACCTTCATCCCCGCTTTTGGGCTTGGTATATGGGAAACGGTACTATTTCCGGGGTTATGGGCGATTTTTGGGCCTCGGTGCTTAATCCAAATTTAGGGGGTGGCAACCATGCGGCTCATAAAGTTGAAGAACAAGTTGTAGACTGGATAAAAGAGATTGTAGCGTTTCCGAAATCCGCCAGCGGACTTTTGGTAAGTGGTGGTTCTATGGCTAATTATGTAGCATTGGCCATAACCAGAAATGTAAAAGCAGGGTACGATATTAGAACGGAAGGTCTCAAAGAGAATAACCTGGTTTTTTATGGCTCTACCGAAATCCACAGTTGTAATACAAAGGCCATTGAATTACTGGGTTTAGGGACTAAAGGCCTTAAAAAAATAAAAGTAAATGACGATTACACCATAAATATAGAAGCTCTCAAAAAACAACTACAGCGAGACAAGGCGGCCGGTTTAAAACCTGTTTGTATCATTGGCACCTCTGGTACTGTTAACACCGGGGCTGTTGATGATTTAGAAGCCATCGCTGATATATGTCAACAAGAAAACCTTTGGTTTCATGTAGACGGGGCCATTGGGGCCATTGCCATGCTATCTCCAAAAATTAAACCACAATTAAAAGGTATTGAAAGAGCAGATTCTGTTGCATTGGATCTACACAAGTGGTTGCATATGCCTTTTGAGGCTGGTTGTGTTTTAGTTAAAGATAGTGTTGCCCATAAAGATACCTTTTCTTTAATTCCCGAATATTTAGAAAAAAATACAAGAGGGTTAGCCTCTGGCGAAAATTGGTTTAGCGAATATGGCTTACAACTCTCTAGACGATTTAGAGCCTTAAAAGTATGGATGTCATTAAAAGAACACGGCAGCGCTCGTTTTGGAAGAATGATATCTAGAAATGTTGACCAGGCCTTTTACTTAGGAGAACTGGTAAGCCAACACCAAGATTTAGAGCTTATTGCACCCATTGGCATGGACATCGTATGTTTTAGATATAATCCCGGTTCATTATCGCTCGATGAATTAAATGCACTCAATAAAGAAATTAAATTACAAATTGAAGAACGTGCTATTGCGCTACCAGGTTACACAACCATTGGTGGTATGTATTGTATACGTTGTGCTATTTCTAGCCATCGTGTAACCAATGAAGACTTTGATGAATTGGTAAAAAGTGTGGTAGTCATTGGAAAGGAGCTTAATACATAAAATAATGAAAAAAATAATTTGTTTATCGTTCGTATTTTGTGTCTTTTTAATGACAGTAAATGCACAGTCGACTAGTGAAACGCCTATACAAAAAGTGCAATCTTTAGATAGTACGCTTTCTACACTTTATAGCGTTATTTCTGGTGAAAAAGGTGAAGAAAGAGATTGGGAGCTATTCAACTATCTGTTCCATCCAGATGCCAAGCTAATTCCTACAAGGAAAAACCAGGAAGGTCTATACAAAGCACGGTATATGACGCCAGAAGATTATATTAATGGATCTGGGAAATGGTTGGTGGAAAATGGATTCTTTGAAAAAGAAATTAACAGATCTGTAAATACTTTTGGGAATATAACGCAGGTATTTAGCACCTATGAGTCCTTTAGAAGTGAAGCAGATGAAACACCTTTTATGAGAGGGATTAATAGTATCCAATTATTACATGATGGCCAAAGATGGTGGATCATAAACATTTACTGGATGCAAGAATCAGAAGAGAATCCTATTCCAAAAGAATATTTGCCATATAAGTAAGCAACGATACTACCTGGATTACTTGAAAAACTGTAACATATTTAAAGAAAAAATACAAGGGAACTATGGGAACTGCTGATCAAATATAAAAGTATAGCGCTAGTCAAAGTGCGGGATATTCGCCATGCTATTATCGGTAAATTTGATGATCGACTCCTTATAAACCTTTTGAACGATCTTGTATAAGTCGGGGACAACGGTTTTTGCGAGTCCGGAATTATTGTTTAAAAGCACACAAATTCCGATATCGGCTTCCGGGTAGACCGCAATTTCATTTCGGTAATTATTAACGCTACCACCGTGGTGCCAAATGGTTTTTTCCTGATCCGAAGTGCCCTCAACATACTTGTGAATCCTCCATCCATATCCGTAATGTGATGATACATGACCGGGCCAGCGCTGGTAATACTTGCTGCGCCCTTTAATTTCTATGAACGGGTTAAACGCTTCTTTTAAAGCCGACTTACTCATTATCTCCGGGTTATGCCCTAATATAAATCGCATCCACTTCGCCATATCATCCGCATTGGCACTAATGCCTCCGGCCGCAATAGCGTTGTAATAATTATTACGAAGCTTTTTGGGCCTCCAACCATTTCGTCTTTTAGTATGGGGCATGGCTACATTTTCTGCTTCTTCCAGCGATTCATAATCCATGGTGGTAGAACACATTTCCAGAGGATTAAAAAACCTATTCTCCAAAGATGTAGCAATTTTCTGGCCTGTGACTTTCGACATCATCTCTCCAGAAAGGGCAAACAGGGCATTCTGATAACTATAAAGCGCTCCGGGATTACTAATTGGTTGCACATCCTTAAAACGGCTGGCAATAGCTGTTAGGGATAAACCGGCTTCTACCAGATTTGTATAACTATGGTAGGGTGCCCCTGCCGTATGTGATAAAATATTGGCTAAGGTAATTTTGGCTGTATTATAGCTATCTCCCAACTGAAATTCCGGGATATAATCGCTGACCTTATCTTCACTATGTATTTTACCTTCATCTATTAAATTAGCTGCCAATATTCCTGCAAACCCTTTCGACAGGGACCCGAGTCTGAATATGGTTTGCCCATCAACCCCAGCATTCGTTTTACTATTTCTTTTACCGAAACCATCGGATATCACAATTGAATCTCCTTTAACGATACTGACCCCGGCACCAACTAAAGCTCCTGATGCAATGGCCTTATCAAAATAGGCTTTTACAGCAGTTTTTAATTCTTCTTGTTGTTGTATTTGAATAAGGGCTGTCTTTTTTTGATCGAATTCAATTTTTTTATAGGGGTCTGCTGAAATTGTATTCTCCGGCTCAGTATTGGAAATAGGGGCACTGATACTAATGGCTATCGCAAATAGTATCACAATTAAAATTGTAATTCCTCCTAAGATTTTGATTCGCGGCATACGTTAATTAATGCATCGTTTAAGACGTAACAGGTTGAAAAATAAGATTATCTGTTTAAATAACCGATTAAAACCCTGAATATTATATATTTCATGGGGGATTTTAGTGATTTATAGGGGAAGTTGCCATTCAATTTAAATGAAATCCATCTAGCTTGCCATCAGCCTAACCTCCCCTCTCTGTCCAGGCTCCGGTATTGAATAGCCACAATTCACTCTAATGTGTACCCTTTAGAGACCATAAATAATAATGCACGATAACATCGGTTTTGTACCAATATAGGAGTATAAAGATGTATTTTACAGCTGTATAAACAAGTTGTGTATAATTTGTGTAAACAGCGCAGAACTGATGGCAGAAAAAACAGAGGAATTAGACAATTATTTAGATAATCATTACATACACCGAAGTAATTGGTTAAGAGCTGCTGTCCTTGGAGCTAATGATGGAATTTTATCAACTGCGAGTATTGCGATTGGAGTAGCTGCTGCGAGTGATATTCGGGAACCTGTTATTTTGGCAACATTAGCTGGCTTAGTTGCTGGTGCTCTATCAATGGCAGCTGGCGAATATGTTTCGGTAAGTTCACAAACAGATGTGGAAAAAGCAGACATCGAACGTGAAAAACAAGAACTGAATGACTTGCCCGAAATCGAATTACAAAGACTAGCGGAAATTTACGAAAAAAGAGGTCTGAAAAAAGAAACTGCCTTAACAGTAGCTCAAGAATTAACAAAACACGATGTGTTAGGAGCACATATTAGAGATGAATTAGGAATTAATGAAATTAGTCAGGCTAAACCTATGCAAGCTGCATTTGCCTCTGGTGCAGCATTTACAGTAGGAGGAATACTTCCTTTTTTAGTAGCGCTCTTTCTTCCTTTAAAGAGTATGGAATATTCACTTTATGGCTTTGCGCTATTTTTTCTTATAATTTTAGGAGCATTAGCAGCTAGAACAGGTGGTTCAAGTATAAGAAAAGCAATAATCCGAATTACATTCTGGGGAACTGTTGCAATGGGACTAACAGCTATAGTTGGTTATTTGTTCAATGTGAATGTCGGATAATTAATATGAATAAAAAAAAGACAGATTCTGCAAAACTATTCACTTCTATCTATGCAATTTTTAGCGGAGTTGTATTTTTAAGTACTGTGGCAATATTTTTTACTCCTTTTGCCTATAGGTTGATGCATTTATTGAGAATTGAGGAGTAGGAATAATTGAAAATCTAAATAAGAAATCTCAGTAAATCATGTCATTAGAAAAAAACAAACAGGAAAAAGCAAGGCTGCATTATCGAAACAAAAACCGGGAAAGATATGATTTAGATGCCTTAACAACTGCTATTCCTGAGTTAAAAACTTATGTAATACCTACTAAATTTGGAATCGATTCAATCGATTTTTCAAATCCATTCGTGGTAAGACTTTTAAATAAAGCAATACTAAAACATTATTACGGAATAATTAATTGGGAGTTCCCAAATGAAAATTTATGTCCTCCAATACCCGGTAGAGCAAATTACATTCATCATATTGCTGATTTATTAGGCGAAAACAATTTTGGTGTAATCCCATTTGGTGATAACATCACTTGTCTTGATGTTGGCCTGGGGGCTAGTTGCATTTACCCAATTATTGGAGTTACAGAATACGGTTGGAAATTTATTGGATCTGATATTGATCCAAAATCGATTGCATCAGCGCAGCACATCGTTGATTCTAATGCATCGCTTAAAGGTAAGATTGAATGTAGATTACAAAAAAAATCAACAGCTATTTTTCGCGGCATTTTAGGCAAAGAAGATTCAATTGATGTTACTATATGCAATCCTCCTTTTCATTCTTCGATTGAAGATGCTCAAAAAGGTGCTCGAAGAAAAATAAAGAATCTATCAGGGAAAAAAGTAACAACACCTCAACTCAATTTTGCAGGAATTAGCAATGAACTTATATGTGAAGGTGGAGAACTTCAATTTATTCAGCATATGATTAGAGAAAGTAAAAATATCGCTAAAAACTGTTACTGGTTTTCCACTTTGGTATCAAAACAATCCAATCTAAAAGGAATTTATAAACTATTGGAACAAAGTGACGCTCATCAGATCAAAACCATTCCCATGGGAACAGGCAATAAATCTGGCCGAATTGTAGCCTGGACATTCCTTTCTAGCGAAGAACAAAAAGAGTGGAGAGAAACCAGATGGTAAATACTAGTATAGAAGAATCGGCGAACAAGAAACGCCAAAAATCATAGCCAACCACTACTTCAAATGATTAACTTCTTTCGCAAAATCCGTAAACAATTCGCTGACGATAACAAGCCATTAAAGTACATGAGATATGCCATTGGGGAGATTGTTCTTGTTGTTATTGGAATATTGATTGCACTGCAGATCAATAATTGGAATGAGGATCGAGTAAAAAAAAATAGCATTGAAAGAACATTTGAAAAATATGATTGAGAACCTCAATCAGAATATAGAAAATCAAACTATAGTAAAGAATATTGATGAATTTAGATTCTACTCGATGCTGTATTTATTGACTATTTCTGGTCACGAGCCCTATTATTTTCCATATTTTAAAAGGAACATAGATTTCGTACCAATGGACTGGTTATGGAAGGGCAAAATTCCAAATCAAATGATATAGAATTTATAAAATTAAATAGTTTACCTTAGTTCGTATGGACTATCTACAATTGTTAGTGGTCATCACCATATACCATCCTTAAAACAACTAACCAGCCTAAAAAAATATGACTACAATAAAGCCATCATTTACTCCTTTAAAATCTTCTGACCGGATACAGTCTCTTGACATTATGAGAGGAATTGTACTACTAGGAATACTATTAATGAACATTAATGGTATGGGTCTGGCCGGAGCCTATGGAGACCCAACAGTTTCTGGTGGTGATACAGGATGGAATCTTGCAACATGGATTACTACAAATCTTTCTTTTGAAGGTACAATGAGAGCACTTTTCTCGCTATTATTTGGAGTAGGGATGTTCATATTTATGGATAGGCTTGAAAAAAAAGGAGCAGGAATAAATGCCGCCAATATTTATTTTAGAAGACTTATATGGTTACTGATTTTTGGGTTAATACATGGGTATTTACTGCTTTGGACAGGTGAAATTCTATACCAATATGCTCTCATGGGTTTTCTGGTGTTTTCATTTAGAAATTTGCCTCCTATTAAATTAACTTTTGTTGCATTATTACTCTTTTCCATTGGTGCGTTATGGAATTATGCAGATTATAAAAAGGATATAAAATTCGTCGAAGAAGTAGAACTTGTAAAAAACTATAAATTAGAGGGTAAAACATTATCCAGAGGGCTTCAGGAAGTAGCTATAAAATGGGAGAATCGGGAATGGGAAAGATCTCCGGAAGGCATTGCAGAATATAATACTAATATGCGTAAAGGGTATTTGGACGTGGTGGCGTTTCTTGCTCCTCAAAATCAACATTTCGATGAAAATTGGCCATACAGATATGATTTATGGGATGTTCTTAGCATGATGTTATTAGGTATCGCTCTTTTTAAATGGAATATTCTTTCAGCTGAAAAGTCGTATAAATTCTATGGTATAATGACTGCGTTAGGTTACTTGATTGGGCTCAGTATTAATTATTATGAAATTCACTCGATTATGGAAGGTAATTTTTCGCTCTTAAGCTTTTCGAAGGCAAATATCACATACGATTTAGGAAGAGTCCCTGTTGCCATTGGCCATGTTGGCGCAATCATGTTGCTTTGTAAATTACCTATCTTAAAATGGTTAAAAATCAGTCTTGCTGCTGTAGGTAAAACAGCACTAACCAATTATGTGATGCATTCAGTCTTTGCCATGTTTATTTTTACGGGTGCCGGTTTTGGGCTGTTTGGAACATTCCAGCGTTTCGAATTGTTATACATCGTGTTTGCAATATGGATTTTCCAATTAATTTTAAGTCCAATTTGGTTAAAATATTATCAATATGGTCCATTGGAATGGATATGGAGAAACTTAAGCTATTTAAAAAAGCATCCTTTTAGGAAGGAGCTTTAATCAAGGTCTGAAGTTCCTTTTGGTGCGAGCCTGCATTCTCGTAGACACGGTCGACACCGCTGGTGACATATTAAAAATGCAAGCCCCCTTGGGGATATACTCCCCCGCTAGCGCGAGTGTCCCCGCTCGTGTCTTATCAGCTTCAAAATGTTGCCTGATATCTATAAAGCATTAAACCCAAATGCATGCCTTCATTATCAATTTTGAATACGGTTTCATCATCTGCATAGTTTTTTGCGCTACTGTATTTCCAATGGGTTGGAGAGGGACGAGGTACGAAGTTGGAGTGACAAAGTACGAGGTAAGAAGTTGGAAGTGCCGAGTTACGAAGTTAGAAGTGCGAGGTTAAAGGTTCATACTTCCCAGCTCGTGATTTTTATTTATTCTTCATTCTATTTTTCCTTGCTGTTTTAATCGAAGTGACTATTATAGACAGTATCTCATTTGCCTCATTTATTAACGACTTTATATCCTTATCATTGGTATCAGATACCTCCTGAAATAATTCCAGCCAATAGATGGTTTCGTCCGCCTCCTCCTCTACAATTTTAAGCTTATTGATAAAATCCGCTATTGATTTGGCCCTCTGAGCCGCCCTGTAATTGGCTCCTACAGAGCTTGAACTTCTTATCAATTGCCTTGCCCAAGCATCGAACTCCCGAGATTTAGGTATCTTTTTGCACAACTTCCAGCATTCAACCGCAAATCTTTTCGTTCTTAATTTTAGATCTTGCATTGTTCTATTTTAATTACATTGCTAAATATTGTACCCTAAAATTCGTACTTCATATTTCATTTCTAGTATTTCAACTTTCGTACTTCTTATATCGTCCCTCTCACTTCCACTACCCCAACCACCCCTCACGATCCAAACTGCGATATTGAATCGCCTCTGCAATATGGTGCCCTTGTACTACTTCAACAGATTCCAGATCTGCAATGGTCCTCGCCACTTTTAAAATTCGATCATAGGCCCTGGCCGAAAGGTTTAATCTCTCCATCGCATTTTTTAAAAGACTCAGAGATTCTTTGTCCAAACTACAATGCGTTCGTATTTGATTGGTGGTCATCTGTGCATTGTAATGTATATTTTCTTGTTCGCTAAAACGTTTTGTCTGCCGTTCACGTGCCGCCATCACCCGTTTACGGATTGCAGCGCTGCCCTCCCCTTTTCGTTCTTCAGATAACTTTTCAAAGGGCACAGGGGTTACCTCAATATGAATGTCGATCCTGTCTAACAAAGGTCCTGAGATCTTTCCCAGATACCGCTGCATTTCCATAGGTGAGGAGGTCATAGGGGCGTCAGGATCATTAAAAAAGCCGGACGGACTAGGGTTCATACTGGCCACAAGCATAAAACTACTGGGATAGGTGACCGTAAAACGAGCCCGTGAAATGGTGACTTCCCTATCTTCCAAAGGTTGCCGCATCACCTCGAGCACACCCCGCTTAAATTCCGGGAGTTCATCCAAAAAAAGTACACCATTGTGGGAGAGGGAAATTTCCCCCGGTTGTGGATAGGCTCCACCTCCGACCAAGGCTACATCTGAAATTGTATGATGTGGACTCCTAAAAGGACGTTGGTACATGAGCCCTTTGTTAGTTACCCTACCCACCACACTATGGATCTTGGTGGTCTCTAATGCTTCTCTCAGCGTCATTGGGGGAAGAATGGAAGGAAGCCGCTTTGCCAGCATCGTTTTTCCTGCTCCGGGAGGGCCAATCAGGATAATATTATGTCCCCCCGCTGCGGCGATCTCCATGCAACGTTTTATACTCTCCTGCCCTTTTACATCTGAAAAGTCGTATTCCGGAAATTCCTGGTTTTTAAGAAACGTAGCCCTGGTATCTACGATCGTTGGCTTTAGTCTTTCGCCTGTATCAAAAAAGTTAATGACCTCCCTTATAGAGCGTACCCCCAGGACTTCTAAATTACTAACAATAGCTGCTTCCTGGGCATTCTCCTCCGGGAGTATAAACCCTTTGAACCCTTCTTCCATGGCTTTTATAGCAATAGGTAAGGCCCCTTTTATAGGTAGCACGCCCCCGTCTAAGGAGAGTTCTCCCATGATCAGGTATTGTTCTAATTCCGGGGACTGTATCTGCTCTGAAGCGGTTAGAATTCCCAGGGCGAGGGTAAGGTCATAGGCCGAACCTTCCTTCCGAAGATCGGCTGGTGCCATATTAATAGTGATCTTCTTCCCGGGGATCTTAAAGCCATTATTCTGAAGGGCAGCCGCAATACGGTAATTGCTTTCTTTAATAGCATTGTCAGGGAGACCTACTAAATGATACCCTATACCCCTGTCTATATTAACCTCTACCGTTATGGTAGTTGCCTCAACACCAAAAATAGCGCTGCCATATACTTTTGTTAGCATGAAAGGGGATGTAGCTGTCTGATGGAAGAAAATTAGGCATATTCCCTGCACAGACCTTGCAGTTAGCACACACAACTAGTGCGTGAGCTGACAGTTTATATTTTTATAATATCAGTAGGAGTTTCAACTAAAATGGTAGTATCGCCTCGTAAAGCAATGGGTTGTTTCATAATCTCTGGATTGTTCTGTATCATTTTTATCCAATCATTTGTAGAAAAATCGTGGTGTTCAAAATTAGATTTATAGGCTGGATGTTCCTGATTTATAAGATCAGCTACTTCCATTTGCAATCTATCCGCAAGTTCTACTATTTGAGTTCCTGTAAGTTTGGTTTTTAAAATATCTATTTCTTGAATAGCTATTCCTTCTGCCATGGCATAAGCCAACGTTTGTTTTGCTCTAATAGATTTTGAGCTATAGAACAAAGTAATTTGTCTGTCTGATGTCGCTATTTCCCCCATAATTTATTGTTATGTGTCTCCAAATGATGTTTAAGCAACCCCTTTAAACTCTCTAGATATTCCTGCATTACCTTTTTGTCTATGTGAGGATGATTCATTGTAGGTATAGTCATCGGGTTTTCATCTAATGACCGATAAAGCTCAGGATAATTGGTTTCAATATTAGTAGTGAGTTGTGTTATTTCTGTTAGTATGTTGTGTAGATATTTCATAAGATATATTGTTTGTAGATCTTAAATAGACCACTTAGATACTAGTTCTTGCCAGTCGGCTTCATGAATGAAGTTGTCTTTCGGTCTATTTCTGAAATCGTTCATGCAATTGATTTTTAAAATTGGTACAATTAGATAATTTAGGAGATAAAAATACTGATGCAATAATTAAAAAGAAATGATCTAAATCAGGGTAAAAAAAATACAAACTGATGATAGTCATTTGTTTGCGCTTCAATAGGATTTAGATTAGCATTTTATAAGAAATAACTCTGTACAAAATGAAAACAATACTATATGCCACCGATTATTCAGAAAACTCTGTTGCAGCATTAAAATATGCCTATTCACTAAGTACAGCAATTCGAGCTACCTTAAAAGTGATTCATATTTTTGATTATCCTACAATGTTAGACGATTTAAGCTTAAAAGCTGAAGACGCATTTCCAGATATTGAAGGTGATGATTTTAAAAAACATAACTCAAAACTTAATAATTTTTGCAAAGAACATTTAGGAACAGATTTCGATAAGATGAATGTCAAGATTGAAGCTATAGAAGATAAGTCTGTAGTTAACGGAATTGTTTCTAAGGCTAATGAAACAGGCTCTTTATTAATCATCACGGGAATGAAAGGCGGTAGTGCTTTACGAGAAGTCATTATGGGAAATACCACAAAGCACCTCATTGAAAAGTCACCATGTCCAGTACTTTCTATTCCACAAGATGTAACTCACACTCAAATTGAAACCATTGTATATGCAACGGATTTTGAAGAAGAAGACTTAGGTGCTATTGATAAACTAACAGAAATTGCCAAGCCTCTTGATGCTAAGATTAAAATTGTTCATATTTCTCCATTGAAAGAGACCGTAGGAATTGGGCAAAAGAAAGATATAGAAGATAAAATCCATAAACATATTGATTATCCCAACTTAGAATTAGATATTTTATATTCAGACGATGTTTTTGATGATTTGAAAATATACTTCGGAAAAGCAAATGCCGATCTAATTGCTATGCTTGAACGAGAGAGCAAAAGTCTGTCATCACAGGTGTTTCATAGGGATTTAGTTAAAAGAATGGAATCTTATGGAAGGATTCCTTTGATGAGCTTTAATGCAAAAAATTATGGCATATTCCATTTATAAAAATTTAATAACTTAAACATTTAGTAAAATGTCGAGAAGAATATTTAGAATAATTATTGTAATAGCAATTGCATTAGGAATTTACCTTTTTGTATCCAAAGAATCTCATTCCAAAAGTTTTTTAATTATTGTCTCAAGTCTTAATTTTTTATTGTTTAGCCTTGGTATTCACGGATTGATTGCACATTCATTACGTCCAAAATCAAAAGGAGAATTAATTACTTTTCCTCTTTTAATGTGGGTTCTTTGGGCTATCTTATTTCTAGTATTCGTATTTTTTATCATCCCAGTTTACTGTCCAGATTTTTTACTTAATTCCTGAAGTCAACTGAAGGAAGAAAATTAGGCATATTCCCTACATAGACCTTGCAGTAATCATCCACAGCTAGTGCGTAGGAAGACCTCTTCAAAGAAATACTAAAAAGGAGCTAACGGAGTGTTTGTAATGGGAGTCTTATCGCTTTTATACCTGTACCCAATCCACCTGCATCTCGGCCGTATCCACAAAGGAGGATGGGGAAGAGTTTGGAAAGAAAAACCCACCAACAGCCGTGTTTAATACAACTTTTTGTTTTTGCCCAAAAAGGCTGGCTATATAATTTACAGAATTGGCATTGTACCGATGTAACAGTTCTCCATCAAAAAGTATCTCCAGGCTATTGGACGTCCAGATAAGTTCGTAGGTATGAAAATCTGCAGTAATATCTACGTCAACCTGGTGCTCCATAGTGAAAGATCGGTATCAAAATCGTCTTCCAGATTAAATTCCAAGGCCTGTTGGGGTCTATTGCAACGGGGTCTGGAATGTCTGGTTCATCAACAGTTTCGACAACAACAGTATCATCGCTAGATCCTGAACACCCAACAACGCTTAATAAAATGACAAACATAAAAGGATAGCCGTACCGATGTAGTATTTCTAATTTTTTCATAGCTGGAAAAATATTTTTTCGATAGATACTAAAACCCAAGAAGTTGACCTAAAAAGGTATGGGTTTAGTCACAGGTAATACTACGAAGTATCTTACTTTTTAGGAGCTTTGAAGGTTAGCGTAGAGGCTGCTGTTTTCTCTATCTCCTCCTTGTTGATCATCATTTTTCTAAATTCCCCATTTACAAACATCTCTGCCTGATCTTCATAGTGTTTGCTAAACGGATTTCCAGATTGCCCGGTTGGTAAAATACTTGTACTGTTTTCTATATCTGAAAAATCGATCACCCTTCTGGTAGAAGGTCCTGCAGTTACTTTAAAGGAGGATTCTCCATTATACGGAAAGGCCATATTATTAATAACTTCCCGCGATCCGCTAATAGGAAAAGGCCCTACATTGAAGAAAGAGCGAAACATATCTACCTGTCCTATTGGATGCCCATGTTCCAGGGTATGAAGCTTGTTCCAGGTCCATTTGGTGATATCATCACCATAATCCTTCTCGAGCGATTCAAATGCATGGATATACGACAGTTGTACAATGTCTTTTTGAGTTTCTGCCAGCTCTTTCGTTGCTACATTATCCCACCAAACCGACTCTGGTTTTGTCGTCATTGGTGCAATGAGTCGCTTATGAAAATGTGTACTTACAAATTGCTTAAAAAGGGTTGGGCCCAATTCATCTTCAAACGTATTTTTGAGTAAATAATAGATCCACCGATGGTACACCGCAGCTTCCGTGTTCTTTAATCCATACTCTCCGTTCCACGTACTTAAATGATCCAAGGCAAGGGCTTGTTGGTCTGTTAACTCTTTTACGGTGATAAGCTTAGCCAGGTTAGTAATTAGGAGAGGGTTCACAGAAGAGACCCCCTCTGTGATCATAGACCTTACGGCATCTGCATCCCAGTCATCTTTAGCTTCTAAAAGGCTTACGATCCTCTTGGCCCTATTTTCTGGCAGGTAATAGCCGGGATATAACATCCCTGCGGTGGAATCGGGTTGATTGTTAGCAGAATATACATACTCCCACGGCGGATTAATAGCCTGAGGGTTCTCTGAAAAATCTAGATAACGTTTTACCCTATCCTGTGCTTTGCTCCCATCCATCACAAATTTTGTATTGGTACTATCTCCCAATTTATACAAGCTGCCGGTGGCCCACCAGGCGACATTACCTTCTGCATCCCCATACATAGTATTTAAACCAGGGGCATGTAAATTAGGCAATGCAGCACTGAATTCTTCGAAATTAGAGGCATGACTTATACCATAAAGATAGTCCATGTCCCTATTTTCCAGTTTTGTATAGATCCAGGACATGCTAATGGGGGTGTCCCCTAAAGAGAGATTGGGAATCTCATTAAATATGGGGCCACGAATGGTTTTAAGATACGAGAATTGTACCTCCTCTGCATCTTTTACTTTTATGGTCTTGGAAACAACTTCAAACTTCTTATAACCTGCCGGGGTTTTATACAGGGTGCTATCTGAAGGATGAACCGTCTCGTAATAGAAATCTATATCGTCATTTTCGAACATGGTAAATCCATAGGCCATTTTTCTATTGTGTGCCAGTAATGGGAAGGGAACACCAGCAAGATGATAGCCATAGTTCTCGTACGTGGGTGTACTAATATGTGCCTCATACCATACCGAGGGCTGTGCAAAACCTATGTGGGGATCATTGGCAAAAATTACATTGCCATTTTTAGTTTTCCCAGAAGATAGCACCCAACTATTACTACCTACAAATTGAGGTAGTGGGAGTTTCTCCAAAGCCGCTGTTGCCTCTGAAATAATTTGTGCTGAACTACTACTATTGGTTTTTGGGTAATTCTTAATCCACTCGGTATCTGCTGATACATCTATCTCCAGATCTTGTAAATACTCTAGTCCTAAAGAATCTTTAATAATTGTTAATAAGGGATCTGTTTTATGCGCCATAGCAAAATTAAAGGCCATGTACCCCATAACATTATACACATCCTTCATCGCAAAAGGCGTTTTATCTAGTCCGGTTAAATAATATTCTACCGGGGTTGGACCTTCTTCAATAAACTGATTGATTCCTTCTATATAGGCCTGGGAAATCCTCATAGGATCGCTAGTCGCATCTAATTCTGCCACCGTTTTTTTAGAGGCATCATCGATGCCCAGGGATAGGAAAAACCGATCTGTCTTCACAAAATCTGGTCCAAACACTTCGGAAATTCCACCAACAGCCACTCTGCGTAACAATTCCATCTGCCACAATCTGTCTTGTGCATGTACATATCCCAACGCTCTAAAAGCGTCTACTTCCGTCTCACCATAAATATGGGGTATGCCATATGAATCATACAGGACGTTTACCTCAGCGGTAAGTCCCGGCAAGTCTTTTGTGCCCGAATACTCTGGTTTTAATGATTGTCTAATGAAAAGAACTGCTATGACCAGTAAGCCAATAAGCACCAGAAGTATCCGACCTATTTTTTTAAGTTTTTTCAAGGTATATGTATGCTGAAATTCTATACTAAAGGTAACTTTTTTTAAAGACTAATAGGCCTTTTATCGCTGACTTACCAAATTAGCTTGTAGATGCTGCCGATAGTTTTCGAGTCCTGTTTCCAACCACGTCCTGTAAGTATTGCTATCTGTATTTTGAATAGCACTATTAAGAATATACAGGTCTGGAGATAATAGCACATAAAATGGTTGTGAAGCAGCATTAAAATTTATGGTTTGGAACGTCCCCCATTTTTCACCTACTTCTTCGATAGATTTTACCCTACCAGAATCGTATTTATACATAAACTGCTCAGCTAAAGGCAATTCTTTACGATCATCTATATAGAGTGAAATGAGCACATATTCTTCGTTTAAAAGGCGAAACACCTCAGGATCGCTCCAGACATTTTCTTCCATTTTACGGCAGTTTACACAGGCCCAACCCGTAAAATCTAACAATATGGGCTTTTGTTGTTCCACTGCATAGGCCTTTCCTTCTTCAAAATCTTTAAAACAGTTGATCCCCAGCGGACAGTTATTTTCCTTGGAGGTTATAGAATAAAAATCGGGTGGTGGAAAACCACTTAATACTTTTAAACTAGTTACCTGAAGAGTTCCCATGATCAAATAAAGTGCAAACAAGCCACTTACTACACCGGTGATTTTTCTTAGCGCCGATAATTTTGATTTTGGTCCGTCGTGTGGAAAACGGAACAACCCAAATAAATACCCTGTTAGAAGAAGAAATAACAAGATCCATATTCCCAAAAAGATCTCTCGTTTAAATATTCCCCAATTACCAACCAGATCGGCATTAGAAAGGAATTTAAAGGCCAGGGCTAGTTCTAAAAAGCCCAAAACCACTTTTACCGTTGTCATCCACCCACCAGATTTTGGCAAGCTATGTAACCACGCCGGGAACATAGCAAATAATCCAAAAGGTAATGCCAATGCTACCCCAAAACCAAGCATTCCCGCGGACAAGTTCATGGCTACATCACCTTCCGCTAGTGCTGTACTTCCCAGTAAGCCTCCGAGGATTGGTCCTGTACATGAAAACGACACAATGGCCAGAGTTACTGCCATAAAGAAGATTCCGAGTCCCCCTCCTACTTTGTTAGAAGCGTCATCCATTTTGTTTGCCCAGGAACTAGGCAAGGTGAGTTCGTAATATCCAAAAAAGGAAAAAGCAAAAAAGACAAAAATTACAAAGAAGAAAACGTTGAGCCAGATGTTGGTAGCAATCGTATTTAGAATCTGTGAATCCACCGAGTCGAAAAGATGAAAGGGTAAACTCAACAAAAAGTAGATCAGAACGATAAAGAAACCATAGAGGGCTGCATTAAAGATCCCTTCGGTTTTATTTTGAGATTTCTTTGTAAAAAAAGACACCGTTAACGGAATCATTGGAAAAACACAGGGCGTTAATAAGGCTATTAATCCTCCCAAAAAACCTAGTCCAAAAATCACCAGGAGTCCATTCTCACTATCTGACTCCCCTGCGCTACCGCTCGTAAGAAGTTCTTTATTTTTTAGATCGAGTTTTAAAGCCGCTGTCAGTTCTTTGCTCCTGTCATCAATGGCAACTTCTGCAATGACCGCAGCTTCTCCATCTAATGAAAAGTAAAATATCTGATCTTTTGCGATACACACCTCTTTACAGACCTGATAAAAAAGGTCTACCTGAATTTGCCTCACAGAGGTATCTAAAAGCTTTATTTTTTGTTGGAATATGGCTTCTTTCTTAAAAAAAGTTTCCTCTACTTCAAAAATATCGCTGAATTCCTTAATAGTTTCACTTTCTGTGGTACCTCCCAGCAGTTCATACTCTTCTCCCGCCTTTACGTAGGTAAATTCCCCGGGCAATGACCCTCCTTCGGCTGTAAACTGGGAATAGACATGCCATCCTTCCAGAATAGTGCCCTTCATCACCAATTCATATTCAGTATCTGAAATTTTTATGATCTCCTGTGACCAGGCTACCGGCTCTTCCTCTGTCTGAGAAACGACAGGAGCTACAAAAAAAGCTAGTAAAATACTAAGTATTACATGTTTCATTCCGCTACGGTAAACTTTAAAATCGTTTTTGTTTTTGGCAGTACTTTAAAACGGTCATCGGCTCTTCTGCCAATGATCCAAACAATATCATCTCCAGAACAAAGGAGCCATTGGTTTTCTTTAGCCACTGCATCCATCTTTTCATCTTTAAAAAATTTAGACACCTTTTTCTTCCCTTGTAATCCCAATGGGTGAAAATAGTCGCCTTTTTTCCATTTTCTAACAATGAGTTTAGAGTTTAACGTTTCTTTATCAGCATATAGTATAGGCTTACCGGTCTGTGTAATTTTGGCAACGCTCTCTATTTTAATAGAAACAGGGGCTGTAACGCCTCCATTCATTAGATCCACTTCATAGTATGATGTATCTACATCCATTATTCTCTGTAACAAAATAAACTCCCTATCCTTTATAAGCCTATGGGTAGCAGATGTTACTTCTTTTCCACTCATGGAGTTCAACAAGGTTGATATATCCTTCCAGGCGGTAAAACCATAGGTATTAAAAAGTCCATGTAAATACCCCTTGTTTGGATGAAGGGCTTGAAGCTCTTGTACAGAAATCTTATACCCATTTTCATAAGGTTCAAAAAGGCGCTGCTTTACTTCCTGGAGATGATGCCCTAAAATAGCGGCAGAATCTTTTATATATGTCTGGGATGTTTTAAAATTTTCCAGAAATGTTGGGTGCACCTCTTTAAAAAGAGGCACTATGTGGTGTCTAACCTTATTTCGCAAATACTTGGTTTCCTTATTGGAACTGTCTTCCCTCCATTGTAATTGTTCTTCTATAGCAAATGCCTGGATTTCCTCCCTGGTAAAAGGGAGTAATGGCCGAACGATCTGACCTGTTTTTTCCGGAATTCCTTTGAGTCCTTCTATGCCAGTTCCTCGTGATAGATTTATAATAAACGTTTCCAGGCTATCATCTAAATGATGTGCCGTTGCTACATAACCATACTGCTTATTCTTCAGAAGATCCTTAAACCAGTTATACCTAAGTTCCCGGGCTGCTACCTGAATTGAAACTTTATTTTCTTTTACGTATTTCACTGTATCACAATGTGTTACAAAATATGGAGCCTGTAACGTACCAGCCATATTTTGAACGAACTGCTGATCTTCATCGCTTTCGGTTCCCCGCAAACCAAAGTTACAATGAGCAAGCGCTATAGTGAGATCTATTTTTATACAAAGATGCGCCAGTACAACGCTATCCAAGCCGCCGCTACACGCCAGCAGAAGGGTCGTATTTTGTAGTTCAGGAAAGTCCTTTTCAATATGATCTTTAAAGCGTTCTAACACGGCATAAAGGTATAAAAGATTACGGTTAGAATAGAACACTTACGACTAAAGAAAAGAACTAAAAGAGCTGTTTATTTAGACATAGTGCTTGTAAAAGCAGCCACCACTTTCGCGTGTTCCGCTGAAAGTTCCTGGTTTAGAATACCTTTTTTAGGATCAAAATTATCGTAGAATGATGGAAGTGAAAAAGTAAGCACTGACTCCGCACCAAATCTTGGCAAAATTTCACCAACTTTCTCCAAGGCTCCTATTCCACCGCGCTTTCCGGGGGAAGTAGCCATTAATAGCACATGGGTATTAGCCATAAAATTACGTTCTAGTCTGGAGAGCCAGTCCAGTAAGTTTTTAAAATAAGCCGAAGGGTTACTGTTATGCTCATTAACTGAAAGAATTAGTCCATTGGCATTCATAAGATCGTCTCGTAGCTCCGCCAGAGAATTGGCAAACCCATTCGCCTTTTCATAGTCCTCACTATACATAGGCAGGGGGAAATTTGCCATATTGAGTAGCTGCATATCATGACCTTCAATACATCCTGCGGTATACTTTACTAATTGGTAGTTGATAGAAGTGGAAGAATTGCTTCCTGCGAAAGCCATAAGATTTGCCATACTACTGCGTTTTATATTTTGTGAAAGGCCGAAAATACTGCTATTCGGTTTATATTGATAACAATTTAGCTAATTTTGCCCTCGAAAACATCTAAAGATGCTGTTAGGCAAGTATATAGCATTGTAAAAAAATGGTGCAAAAGATTACAAGATTACATTTTATTGATGCCATGAGGGCCTGGGCCATACTCATGATGCTTCAGGGTCATTTTGTGGATGGACTTCTGGATACTGTTTTCAGAGATCCGGAAAATAATGTGTACACGCTTTGGAAATATTTCAGGGGTATCACAGCCCCGGTATTTTTTACGGTCTCCGGTTTTATTTTCACCTACCTTCTTATACGGGTGCCACTTTATGGGCTAGAAAACCCGCGGATAAAAAAAGGAGTACGAAGGGGAATACAATTGGTTCTTATAGGCTATGCTTTACGGCTTAACCTTTTTGGCCTGTTGGAAGGTAAATTATATGATTCTTTCTTCTTTGTAGATGTATTGCATTGTATAGGAATCTCTATTCTTACGATCATTGGGATCTTTTGGATATCTGCTCGCAGAACAACATGGCTATTTCCAACACTTTTATTAACAACAACGGTGTTACTTTTTATGTTTGAACCAATCTACAAAGAGTGGAATTATGCAATGATCCCTGAAGGTTTGGCAAATTATTTTACAAGAAGTAATGGTTCTGTTTTTACGGTTATCCCATGGGTTGGGTACACCGCTTTTGGAGCCTTTCTCTCTGTGTTATTTACACGTTTTAAGAACTATAAAAATTTGTATTCCTGGGCTATTTCGTTAAGTATCATAGCCGGATTAGGACTCTTATTCTGGTCTTCTCCCCTATTTGTATATCTCAATGAAATAACGGGAGTCTCTTTATATAAGGCGCTTTCCTTGAATAACTATTTATTTATACGACTGGGAGATGTGATGATTGTATTTGCGATTTTTATGATTGTCAGACGATTTATAACGCATTCCACATTCTTGAGAATTGGCCAGAATACACTGTCTATCTACGTGATTCATTTTATAATCTTATATGGCAGTTTTACCGGGCTAGGTCTTTACAACTATTTTCATCATACACTTACCCCTGGCATGTCAATTGCCGGGGCCGTTGTATTTATGATCGTTTGTTCTTTTGTGGCACTAAAATATGAGCGAAATGAGGAAGCCATTAAAAATCAGGTGGCTATTGTGCGTCAAAAACTACTTCTTGGCATACAACGCTATGCCCCCTATGCCCTAAAATTAGGGAAGGATTTCCTCAACAGGTTACATCGGATTTTTAAGGTAACCAAAGGCTAGTAGTTAGAATTCTCTTGACTTTTTCTTAAATATGTAATGCCCTGTCATCGGTAGCGGCGAGCGCAGCTTCCTTCACTGCTTCTGCATAGGTAGGATGTGCATGACTCATTCTTGAAATATCTTCCGCAGAGGCTCTGAATTCCATGGCCGTAACTGCTTCTGTGATTAAATCCGCACAACGTGCCCCAATCATATGAACTCCAAGTACCTCATCTGTTGTTTTGTCTGCTAGTATTTTAACAAAACCATCAATATCTGTACTGGCGCGTGCCCTTCCAAGGGCCCTCATAGGAAACTGACCGGTCTTGTATGCAACACCCATTTCCTTCAGTTCTTCCTCTGTCTTACCTACAGCGGCAACTTCTGGCCAGGTATAGACCACATTAGGAATTAAATTATAATCTATATGAGGTTTTTGACCTGCTAATATTTCTGCTACCATGGTCCCCTCTTCTTCTGCTTTATGAGCCAACATGGCACCTTTAACTACATCACCAATAGCATAGATGTTGGAAATATTAGTCTGCAAATGAGTATTCACTTCAATACGTCCCTTGTCATCTAGTTTTACGCCGGCCGCGGCTGCATTAAGTCCATCTGTATAAGGTTTTCGGCCTACGGATACCAGACAGTAATCTCCTTCCAATACTAACTCTCCTCCTTTACTATCATCCGCTTTAACAGTAATACTTTTACCTTTTCGCGCTACGGATTTCACCTTATGAGAAAGATAAAATTTAACCTTCTGCTTTTTTAGTACTCTCGCTAACTCTTTGGAAAGACCGCCATCCATTCCCGGAATAATTCGATCCATAAATTCCACAACACTTACCTGAGCTCCAAGTCGCTTATACACCTGACCTAGTTCGAGCCCAATAACGCCACCCCCAATGATGATCATATGTTTAGGGATCTCTTTCAACTCCAGTGCTTCGGTAGAGGTAATAATGCGTTCCTTATCTAAAGAGATAAATGGCAGCGAAGCTGGCTTAGAACCTGTTGCAATGATGGTATTTTTTGCTGCGATGGTAATCGCTTTTCCTTTGGTTGGTTGAATGGTTATATGTGCTGCATCTTTAAAACTCCCTAATCCTTCGAAGACCTCAATCTTATTCTTGTCCATTAAAAATTGAATCCCCTTGGTAGTCTGATCTACGACCGACTGTTTTCTGCCGATCATTTTTTCCAGGTTTACTTTAATCTCCCCCGGAATTTCTATACCATGCTCTTCAAAATGCTTTACAGCATCCTCATAATGATGGCTGGAATCTAACAGTGCTTTTGAAGGAATACAGCCTACATTAAGACATGTGCCCCCAAGGGTTGCATATTTTTCTATGATGGCTGTTTTCATTCCTAGTTGGGCGCAACGGATTGCGGCAACATAGCCTCCGGGTCCAGAGCCTATTACGGCTACATCGAATTGAGTCATAAATCTGTTTTTAGTATGATGAAGTGCTGTTTAATCACCTATGAGTCTTACTGAGTACGCAAAAGTACAAATGTTTTTTATTCTCGCATAGTACTTATCCTACCGAACAACCTTGAATTTGAAGAGATAGGTTCACTAAAGCGCTATTTTTCTGAGTGGATCTATGATGCTTACCTCTTTTTAAGAGCATCAGATGTATTTATGATTCTATAGTGAGACCGCCGTCGTATTTTTTACATCGCTAATCATAAAGGAGCTTTGAGTGCTCCCAATGTTATTGAGTGCTGTGAGTTTTGTCACCATAAAATCCCTGTAGGCAACCATGTCTGTAACATGAATCTTTAGTATATAATCATAATCCCCGCTTACATGAAAGCATTCTGAAACTTCTTGCAGTTGTTGAACCTCCCTTTCAAACTGCAAAACATACTCCTTAATATGTTGAATCAGTTTCACATGGCACAACACCGTAAAGTTCTTATTGGCGGTTCTTTTATCTACTAGCGCTACATACTTTTTAATAACCCCTGTTTTTTCCAATCGTTTAATACGCTCATAAACGGCCGTCGTGGACAAGCCTAATTTTAGGGCGTATTCTTTAGTGGTCTTTTTGCAATCCTCCTGCAAGAATCCCAGGAGCTTCTTGTCGATATCATCAAGTTTCATTGGAACGTTTTTCTATTATTTTGTCTAATTGGCTAAATATAAAGATTATTTATCTATCATATTTAATTAATATAGTTTTTAATTCTATATATAATTATTTGTATTGACTTTTAATCTATATAACTGTATTTTTACGCTCTAAATTGTATATTATGACTTATAAGGCTTCAGATAAGATTCAGGAACTCCATAATTTTGGTGAATTTGGAGGTGTAAATCCTTCTATATCAGATTCTTCTACCTACACATTTATTTCCGCTAAGACCATGTTCGACACCTTTGAAGGTAATACGGAAGGGTGTTATTTATACAGTAGACACTCCTCCCCTTCCAATCTCTATTTGGGAGAAGCCCTCGCCGCTTTAGAAGGTACAGAAACAGCTAATGTTACAGCCAGTGGCATGGGTGCTATTACAGCAGTAATCCTGGAACTTTGCAACAGTGATGATCACATCGTCAGTAGCAGAACTATTTACGGGGGTACCTATGCGTTCATGAAAAACTTTTTAAAGAAGTTCAATATCAGTACTTCCTTTGTGGATACCACAAAATTAGCAGTCGTGGAGCAGGCAATTACCCCTAAAACAAAAATGATCTATTGCGAAGCAGTAAGTAATCCACTTCTTGAAATATCAGATATTAAAGGCCTTGCTGCCCTAGCTAAAAAATATAATATTCCTCTGGTAGTTGATAATACGTTTTCACCCTTGTCTATAGCTCCCGGAAAACTTGGGGCCGACGTTGTTATCCATAGTCTTACGAAATTCATTAACGGCACCAGCGATTGCGTAGCCGGTGTTGTTTGCGGAACTACGGATTTTTGCCTGGCACTGAAGGATGTGCACAGCGGAGCCGGAATGCTATTAGGAAGTACCCTCGATAGTCTACGGGCATCTTCTATCCTTAAGAATATGAGAACGCTTCATATTCGCATGAAAAAGCATAGCGAAAATGCGTTTTATCTGGCACAACAATTTGAAAAAGATGGGTTGCGGGTGGTATATCCTGGCCTTGCTTCACACTCGGGTAATGCCGTAATGAAAAAGCAAATGGTAAAGGAGTACGGTTTTGGAGGTATTCTTACCATTGATGTTGACAGCCTCGATAATGCCAATGCATTGATGGAATTAATGCAACAAAAGAATCTTGGATATCTTGCTGTTAGTTTAGGTTTTTACAAAACGCTCTTTAGCGCTCCAGGAACTTCTACTTCATCTGAAATACCAGAGGAAGAACAAGCAGAAATGGGACTGTCTGACGGACTTATTCGATTTTCCATTGGGTTAGATGATGATATCCACAGAACGTATACCATGATGCGATCGTGTATGAAGGAACTGGGAATAGTTACAGACAATACTGTAGCCGTATAAATTTGTCCATAAGGAAAGGTTTGCAGAACCGTAATCAAAATTGTAATATTACGAGCAAACTAATCCAACCTTCATGGCTAAGAAAAAATCTAATCCTTACAGACAGAACGAGCATATTGTAGAGAACAAGGAACTCAATATTTGGGAGGCACTAATCCCTGTGGTTGCTTTGGTAGGTATGCTTGCCTACAATGTCTATGTATTTGGAGATAATGCCACGGGTGGATCTAACCAGTTTATTTTATTAATGGGTGGTGCCGTAGCTGCCGTTGTTGGCTTTTTTAATAAAGTCTCTTACAAACAGATGCTGGCAGAAGTGGCAGAAAATGTAAAATCGACCACCGGAGCCCTGCTAATCTTATTAATGGTAGGGGCATTGGCCGGTACCTGGCTTATTAGCGGTATAATTCCTGCCATGATCTACTATGGCTTACAAATACTAAATCCAACTATTTTCCTGGGCGCATGTGTAATCATATGTGCCATCATCTCCATTGCTACAGGTAGTAGTTGGACAACCTCTGCCACGGTTGGTATTGCTTTGATAGGCATCGGTGATGCCCTGGGTATATCTCTTGGAATGACAGCCGGCGCTGTCTTGTCCGGAGCTTATTTTGGTGATAAAATGTCCCCATTAAGCGATACAACCAATCTGGCACCAGTTATGGCTGGGGGAGAGCTTTTTTCACATATTCGTTATATGTCCATTACCACCATTCCAACCATTTCTGTTACGTTGTTGATTTTTATAATCATAGGACTCAATTTAGAAACCACAGGGATAGCAGATACAGCAAGTATTTTATCTTCTATAGATGCTACTTTTAATATTAATGGATGGTTATTTATAGTACCATTGGTTGTAATATTATTAATAGTTAAAAAGGCTCCTCCTCTAATGGCTCTGCTGATTGGAACTTTGCTCGGTGGTGTTTTTGCTCTTTTCTTTCAACCAGATCTTGTAGCTGGAATTACCGGTGCTAAAGAATTGACTTTTGAAACAGGGTATAAAGGAATTTTAAATGCTATTACCGTTAAAACCTCTATCGCCACGGATAATCCGGCGCTGAACGACTTATTTTCGGCCAAAGGAATGGCGGGTATGCTTGGTACCATATGGCTTATAGTATGTGCCATGGTTTTTGGAGGTATCATGGATGGCATTGGAGCCCTATCCAGAATAACCAAGGCCTTATTAGGAATGGCAAAAACAACTTTTGGCTTGTTTGCAAGTACCGTAGGGAGTTGTCTTGCTTTAAACGTTACCGCCTCCGATCAATATTTGGCAATCGTAGTACCTGGAAAAATGTTCGCAAAGGCGTATAAAGATCGCGGATTAGCTCCTGAAAATCTCAGTAGAACCCTGGAAGACTCCGGGACCGTAACCTCTGTACTAATCCCTTGGAATACCTGTGGAGCCTATCATAGTGGGGTTCTAGGTGTAAGTGTGGCAGATTATTTTTTCTATG
>Ga0316204_10003801_pt1 | contig 28995 bp, 22 predicted proteins | sample 6monrhotite_MG_2_FD_205661 | JGI IMG/M metagenome (GOLD analysis project Ga0316204, IMG submission 205661) | Microbial mat bacterial communities from mineral coupon in-situ incubated in ocean water Damariscotta River, Maine, United States -... | ecosystem: Environmental > Aquatic > Marine >...
ATTAAAATGTATTCCTTTGCATCTTACTGGATATGGCAATTTAACTATAAATGGCAGCGAATTTAAAGCGGGGATGTATGTGTACTCTTTAATTGCCAATGGACAATTGATTGATACAAAAAGAATGATATTAACTGATTAAATAAAGAGAATATGAAAAAAATAAGCTATATTTTAGTAATCCTTATAATTGCAACTAAATGTTACAATTATAAGGATTATGAAAAGCCAGAAGTATGGAAATTCTATAGTTATCAGGGAAATTGATAAAGGCTCTTTTTCCTATTGTTTTTGTGAACATCAACTAATTATCTCTTCTTAGACCAAAAAAGAAAATTGAAATTAGTACGCAGAATAAAAAAAGAAACAATGAAAAAAATTACATTTATTAGTATTTGTTTGATAATGTTATCATTAAAAATGTCCTCACAAACTATATGTGAAGGGCAACAGGTAGTTCCGATTGAAACATTCAATCAATGTGACAATAACTCTTGGGTACTTACTTTTGAAGATAATTTTGATGGAAATAATCTTGATTTATCTAAATGGAATGTTGCTACAGGTATTCCGAGAGACCCATATTTTGAAAAACAAAAAGCTTGGCATAAACCAGAAAATGTAGTCGTCGAAAATAGTTTTCTAAAAATCATTTCTAAAAAGGAAACCTTATTAAATCAATGTTTTGACAAATGGATAAATGATAGCATGCAACACTTTTGTAGTGATTTTGAATACTCAACTGGAGAAATAGGGACTAAATCTAAATTTGAGTATGGTAAATTTGAAGCACGTATTCGAATACCTAAAGGTAAAGGTTTTTGGCCAGCCTTTTGGTTATTTGGCGGTAGTCCTGTTTATAATGAAATAGATATATTTGAATTTTGGGATAACAGCACCTCAGACCACAATATGACGGTATTTTATGATTTTGATGGTGATGGCAATGCTTCAATGTGTTTAACTGACTATGATGGAACAGATTATTCTCAATCGTTTCATATTTTTACATTAATTTGGAAAAAAAACAAAATTGAATGGTATGTTGACGGCAACTTAAAAAGAACAGATTATAGATACTATACAATTCTTGGGAAAACAACAGGTTGTACTATTAATGCATGGAGTCAGTACATACTTAATAAGATATATCCAAAAGACCCAATGGCAATAATTTTAAATACTGCTATACAAACAGGTACTTATAAGCCTGATAATTCAACAACATTTCCAGCTCAAATGGAAATTGATTGGGTAAGATATTACCAAAGAAAGCCCTGTCAAGATATTAACATAACTGATGCTTCTCAATTCCCTTTAAGTAATCAAGTTTATAATGTAATTGTGGGGAAAAATGTTAATATTAATTGCAATTTTACAATTCAATCAGGACAGCAACTTGAAATAGTTGCTAAAAATAGTATTACTCTTGAACCTGGGTTTAATGCAGAATTAGGTTCAACTTTTACTGCAAGAATTGAACCAACAGTTTGTGGTTCAGTATTGAAAAGTGCGTCAATCGAAAATGGACAAGATTTTAATGAATTAATAAATAACAAAAGTATTATTAATGAAGCTGTAACATCATCAGACGTTTTAATTTATCCAAATCCGAATTAAGGTAGTTCTATTATTGATTTTGGAATGACTAATAATCAAAACTTTATCATAAGAATATTAAATACAGAAGGAAAAAATTGTATATTCAAAAGATAAAATTGAAACTTCAACTTTGTCTGTAAATCTTAGTAGCAATTACAAAGGGGTGTATGTTTTGTATATTCTTAATAAGAAAACAACGAGTGTAATTACTCACAAAATAATTTTGCAGTGATGAAAAAAACATTTTTGTTATTATTTACATTATTCACCCTTAACAATATTTATTGTCAAAATGAATTGTCATATTCAATTAAACTAAATAGTAATTTTTATTATTATTTTCTCAATAATGAAAAGTATAGTGTCGATTTTAAAAATTCATTCAATTATGGTTCCTCATTAGAGTTTTTTAAGAGAATAAATAATCGGACAAAATTAGGTTTAGGATTAAATTATTCTACAAAACACTTTTATTATTCTGTTGAACCTACAATATTTAATGACAACTTAACAAAACAACAATACCGTATCAAATACTTTAAAGTTTCATTTTTATTTACTTATCGACTTATTAATTCAGATTTGTTGGACATAAGCCTTTTAAATGGAATCGTTACAAATCATATATTGGACTATAATATAAATCGTTTTTATACAGACAAACCTACTAAAGAAAGTGTTAATATTAGTGCCGGGCAGAAAATGAGCTTATCATATATATTAGGTTTAGAGTTTACAAAACAAATATCATCAAAGTTATATGTTAATCTTTCTCCTTACTTTGATTATAAGTTTGTTTTAGATTATAGTGAGCAAAGACCAGATTATTCTAATTTATTGGATGATAGATTTTCATTTGGATTAAAATTTGGATTAGAATATTTACTTACAATAGATAATAGTCAATAGATGAATGATTTACGATTGCGAACATTCTGTGATTTAAGGTTCAGTTGAGCCCAAAAAAGCAGGCATCTTTCTTTTGCGCGCAAGTTTTAAAATGCTTATCCGGGGGGGGCAAACAGTTCCAGGTTATTTTCGGATGATCATTTCCATTACTGAAGACATAAAAAGTTTGTCCAATTGTAATAATGGCCTCTTATTAACATTCTTGTCATAACCATTCGATTTCACTTTAAAGTTGAAAGCAATGCAAAATAGAACTGACATACAGAATTGGATCGGAGAGAAAATTAAAGATCCTCAATACAGACCATTTGCCGTTATTGCAAAAAGCTCCGACATCTGTAATTATAGTTGTTCTTATTGCTATGTTGAACCCCATTCGAAAATTAAGGTTATGTCTAGCAATACGGCCAAAATAGCCATAAGTAAAATTTCAGATTATATTGGTAATTCCCGAAAAATAAATTTTATTTGGCACGGTGGAGAACCCTTAATTGCAGGTTCTGATTTTTTTTACGAAATAATAAATTATTCCAAAGAATCCGCTGAAGACAATATTGAACACTGCATTCAAACAAATGGTTCTTTACTAACTGATGAGTTTTTGTTGTTTTGTAAAAGACACCAAATTTCTGTTAGTCTGAGTTTTGATGGGCCCGAACAAATTCATGACATAAATAGAATAGGGAGAGATGGTACCGGCACACATGGGAAAACCATGTTAGCATTGGAAAAAATTAAAAAATATGGTTTAAGTCCAGGTTGTGTTTGTGTACTACATCAACAAAATATCAATAAGATTGATGAGCTTTATAATTTCTTTAAAGATTATCAAATCAATTTTAGAGTTAATCCTGTAGTTCGTTCAGGCCGTGCTTCTCAGAACTATAACTCATTGGCAATTTCGCCGGAGGAATATGGGGATGCCATGATAAAATTATTCGATTTATGGTTTAACGATGACAATCCTGTTCAAGTAGAACCACTTCATACAATAGTAGGCAATATTGTCAGCCCTTATATATGGGGCTGCGATTATCACGGCAACTGTCTTGAAAGCATAATTTCTATAAACCCGGATGGAAGCGTGTACCCATGTGGTCGATTTGCCGGTTTAGAAAATTTCTGTCTTGGAAATATCTTGACAGAAGATCTCGGTGACATGTTCGAAAAAGAACTATATAATTCTCTTACTAAAAGGGACACCACTACTGTTAAAGGATGTTTTAAATGTGAATATAAAGAGATATGCAATACAGGATGTATGATTACTGCTCACATGGCTAATGGTCAAATTTATGGTCAAGATTATTATTGCATTGGACGAAAAAAACTATTCAAGCACATCATAAAGAATTTGCAAACACACCTTTCGGAAAATAAGTATAAACTAAATTAAAGGAGGCTATTATTATGGAAAAAAGTAGAAAAATTAAAGTGTTAGGACACGAAGTTGATGAAAACAATCTGAAGACTTCTTTGAAGGATGTTTTGACCAAACGGGGATTGAATGCCCACCTCATTATCGAGGATGAAGCAGCGCTCAAAAAGCGCATCGATTTCATAAATCAACAAGGAAACAATTACAGCGATTATGGGAATATATATAAATATGCATTCTTTTAAACGCGAAAAACAGCTGACATGATCAAAAAAGCGGCTCTGTCATTTAACGATGATAGAGCCGCTCTCACAGCCGTGGAAGTAGTATCCATCCCGAATAGGAGTGCAGATGCCGGCTTCATTGAGAAGAGAATACCAACAAAAGCAGCTAATTCATAGCCCAGAACGTTAAGCTAAATTGCAAATTATAGGAGATAAGAAAATGAGCTCTATGAATGAAAATTGGGACCAGATGCTAAGCCTGCTAAAGGCTATGACAAAGATTTACCCCAAGTTAAAAAAAAACGAGGCTTCTGTCAGCGAGCAAGCCAGTTATTATGCCAATCTTAGCCTGCTTAACGATCAATCTGATTCGTTTTTCGCTCAATTGGGATCCTCCACCGACGGCGAGGCTCAAAAATGGTTTAACAAATGTTATAGCTCCTTAACAAAACTGGCTAATAATGAGTTAAAAGCAACAAGAGCCATGCTGCGGCCAACAGTCAAGGTTCTAGACGAGCTTGCCACCGTAAAGGTATTGTATAAAGAGGGTAATATCCCATTTTGGAAAAGCAGCCAAAAGAGAATTAATCTTTTCTTACAGGGCTTACCTGTTAGATAGGGTTAATTTGAAATGAACCAATAGAAGACCAGTTTTTATTAAACTTTAAAAGATAATGCTATGGAAAATCAATTCGAAACATGTAAAAAAAATGGTACCGTTACTTTTGGCCGTTTTTTTAGTTTCTCGTCTTCACTTGATAGCGATAAGCGACTTGATATGTCGAGATCATCCGACGTGGAAAGCTCCGGCGAACAACATCTGGATGGCAATTACAGTTGCAAGTTTAATTCATACTCAGGAACTGAGAGCTGCCTGAGCACAATAGAATTTGATATACCTCAATCGTACAGCAGCAGCGTACTGGTGTTTTTTGGGCTATACGCCAATGAAATTCCTACAAGTCAAACTTTTGTCATTGGCGTGGAATTTGATGGGAAACAGGCTATAACTCAAAGTGTTGACTTAACAGAAACCGGCAAATGGCTTAATCAAAAGTCTGTTGTTTTTGCTACACCAAAGGATGCAAAAAAAGCAAGAATTTTATTGTATCTGCCACCAATATATCGAGCCAGTAACAGTGCCTATGTTGATAATCTAGGTATTTACTTTCAAGCACCACAAGTAAGCAATCCCGATCAGTATACTATTTTTTCAGACACCAAAGGTTTTGTTACGGCACACGACCTTAAAACGGGTAAAGAAATCTGGACATTTGAAACAGCCTGGGGTTTTTTAACTGCAAAACCTATCGTTGTTGACAATATGGCTTATTTTGGCGATGGACATACCCAATGCAATTTATACGCTGTTCATGCCGATACCGGAAAGAAAAAATGGTATTATACTATGGATGGAAGCATAGATGCAACCCCTGAAATATTTGGCCCCGTGGTATTTATTACTACTTCAAAAGGTATTCTTTATGTGATTGATAAAGAAACCGGTATAGAACGGGACCATCACGATATTCTCAATCTTCCATCGGGACAAACAGCCAAAATGTACTCAAATAAATTGTCGGATGGTATTTTATACATGACCAGCGACAAAGGTATTTTTGCCTTTGATATTGTTTCAAAAAAAATAGTCCTCAGCCACGAACTTAATTACCGTGCCGATTGTGTTCCTGCTATACTCAACGGCATAGCATATTATGGCGATGTGGGAGGAACAGTTTATGCTATGAGTGTAAAAACCCAACAGTGTATCTGGAAGAAGACTTTTAATCTGCCCATTCATTCATCTCCACAAATTTACGGCAACTTTCTTGTTGTTGGGTGCGACAATGGTTACCTCTATATACTGAATATTGAAAATGGCGATGAACATTATTATTTATATCTCACGGGGCAACCGGTAAGAAGTTTTATCATTTCCAGCAACAGGCTATATGTTACATTTAACAAAATTGACGCAAATATCTATGCATTTGAACTTCCCTATGAGGCACCTTCAGTAAATACAGAAGGAACCTCCGTTAACACAATTGGTGCATCGGTTACCAAGATTGAAACATCAGACGAATTGCACAGCGTGAAATTGTTGTGGAAATTCAACATTACCAATGGCGTAGAGCGCGATCCGATTGTTATTGGAAACAGTATATGTTTTGCTGCCAATGACGGGTATTGTTATTGCTTAAATATTGAAGACGGATCGCTGTTATGGAAAGACATTACAAGGATACCAAGCTTTACCGAACCTGTGTACATACCTATACTGCCACAACAAAGCACCGCCAGACGATACGACCAGTTCTGCTACCTGATGTCACATAATTCTTTTGCTTATTTTTATAACGGATGGTGGATTGGCAACCAAGAACTTACGCTTACCCAACAATTGGACTATGGAGCCAGAGGATTGATGCTAGATATCTTCAAAGAAAACATCAAGGGGAAAAATCAAATCGTGATGTATCATGGCACTAAGTGGTCGAGTTATAGTTGGCAGTTTCTTGAAGATGCTTTGCGAGAAATCCGTATCTGGTTAGAAAACCATCCGTCTGAAATCGTTACCATACAATTCGAAAATTACGTGAATGATTCCACATTAGTAGCAAAAACCTTTAATGATGCAGGTGTAGCAGACTTAATTTTTTATGCTGATAAAACAAATACCGGACCGAGTGGTTCGTGGAAACCAGTGCTTCAAAATGGCTGGCCAAGTGTAGCCTGGATGACCCAGAACAATAAACGGCTTGTTGTTTTTGCAGAGAAAACGGGAGATGGTCTTCCCTACGTATGGAATTATACTGTTGAAACAAAGTATGGCGATGACAGCTTAAAAGGTCAATGGGATGAACGAGATGAGTCAGCCAAAATCCCACTGAGTATAAACCGCTCGCTTTATACAGTAAACAACTTTCCTACAATTTGGTACGGCAATATCATCAAATTTCGAACTTACAATTCGATTAACAGTTACGAAAAACTTATGTCACGAACCGATGTTTGCAAGTTCAACCCGAGATTTTCGAAGGATGAGAGCCTTGGATGGAAGCTTCACCTTCCTAATTTTCTGGCTGTAGACTTTATTTCTCGAGGAGAAAACGCAGGTGCGCTCAGGGCAGTTCAAGAAATAAACAAATTATGGAAAAATAAAATTTAACAATCAATAAATTAAGGAGGATATATTATGTCAAGTATTAGTGTTTCATCAATCATAGATCAATCGTGGACAATGGTAGATTTTGGTTACATAGAACCTGCCAAAACAGACGCCGCAACTTTCATTACAATTATGAAAGCATCAGATCAAATAGGCGTTGTTGCATTCTCAACAGTAAGCAAGGTAATATACCCGCTTACAACCATACAGTCGGATCATAAAGCAATCGACGCAGCTCTAAATGAGATTAAAAAAATCCAGGGAATCAATATGACAAATATCAAACAAGCTATTTCGCAAGGGCATGGCATGCTTACCGCTGCTGCTAATCCAGCCAAAGCTATGCTCTTACTTACAGATGGATTGTGGAATGAAGGAGGAGATCCTCTAGTTGGATTACCCACTGACATTCCCATCCACACAATCGCTCTGGGGAATAATGGCCAGCTTAGTTTTCTACAAACAGTTGCCAACAGAACTGGTGGAAAATACCATTTCAGCCCCGATGCATTTGACCTAGCAGAAATCTACAATCAGATAGCTAATGATGCCAATGTAGCCAGAACAGCAATTAATCAAAAGCAACAAATTCAATCTTACTACTTTAAAACGCTGCCTCTGCAAGTGCCGGCCAATTCAGACCACGTAAGTCTCGCAGTAAACTGGTTAGATGAATCCATTTCTTACACTTCAGGAACTCCAGGTAAAAATCAGGTTAATGTATTACTTAAAGATCCCGCCGGACAAAAAGTAGTTATGCCTCCAACATTCAGCGGTAAAGGATTTGTAACTTTCCATTTGCATGATCCAAAACCCGGCCAATGGACAGTTGGATGTTGGTGTGGGGATATTGCCCAAAACATCTTTAAAGGCACCGTTGGTGCGTTTGAGCCAAACAGCAGTATTGCACTAAACTGCGAAGTGATGCAAACAACCATTAAGAGTGGCGAACCTTTTGATCTGAAAACTAATTTAGATACAGGCAAAGAAGAGGCTAATAATATTGTTGTTAATACTTCCTTAGAGTCGCCTATTCATTCCAAAGAGCATATTCTGGAAAAATTTAAAAATGAGATTAAAAACATTGCTCCTGACGAAAAACTCTTAGAAAAGGGCATGAGTGAGCAGGATGCAAAACTTGAAGCATTGCATAAAAAATTATTGCCACATATTGATATATTTGCCCGCAAACAAACGCCGGTCAACGCGAATTATTTTGATGGTGAAATAAAACATGAGTCTTTAAAACCTGATGTTCTGGGAAGCCATACCGTTCGTATTAATGTCGAAGGATATCTTCCAAAAAGCAGTACAAAATTTTCCAGAACCGCTAGACTAAGTGTTCATGTTGAATAAGTATGATATTGTAGGTTACTAATATGATATACGTACAATCTCTTTTCTCTCCTTTATCGACTTTTAAAGTCGCATTTACTATTTGAACTTACCATGTGGTATATTTAATTGCCGTGTCAGTAGTAAATCAAATGGCGCTGGCTCGCTTCAAGTTCAAGCTTGCTTGAAAGAGAAGAACTCCGAAAACAGCAACTAAACATACTACTGCCGATAAGTTCCTAATCTGAAAAAAAACATTATGAAATATCAAAAAGTAGACGTAGGACATATCGTTTTTATTGATCCCAGGCTGGCGAAGTTTGATGTGATAAAGCAAAAAGGTGGGATACTGAAGGCAGGACAACATGCGCAACGGCTGGCAAAATCTGGACAGAGCTTTGCCATTAACGGAACTTTCTTCTATCGAGGCAGAATATTGGGAGACTTACTCCAGTTAAACGGCAGCTTTTATGAAACCCTGGAAATCAAAAATAAAAAACGCTACGGCTTTGCCATTACAAATTATGATGCACCAACCATTTATTCCCGACAAGTTATATTAGGAACAGGCAAAGAATTGGAAAAGAGGTTTAAGGAAATGTATAGCATAGCTATTGGAGGATTAGGCTGCTTAATTAGTGAAGGGAAAAATGTAGCTTCCAGAGGGGTCTTGATGGATGCCAACGGTCAATATTTCCAAGGTGACGCCATCCGGAGAACAAGCCGGCCCGCTATAGGTATTGATAAATCAGGTATAGTTATGATCTTTATTGCCACAAAGGCTATGACACCAAATGAAATGGCTAAATTCATGTTGACCTACAAAATCACTGACGCTATCTTTTTGGATGGTGGAAGGTCAAGCTGTTTCGCATTTAAAGGAGCTGCTTTTGAAAAAGGAATAAACGATCCGGTAATTCCAAGTTGGCTTATCTGTTATGAATAAGAAAGATCTTTATCAATATGTTTTTATTCGCCCTCTGTAGCCGACAATTTTAATGAATGAGATTAAAGTTTAATGTTGCTTGTGTGTGTCAGACGAAAATGGCATAATTGTTGCAAATATGTATAAAACTAATAACCAGCAACATGGCTAAGCTTTACTTTATATTCCTATTCTCTGCATTCTTTCTCTTGGGTTGTGAAAAAAGTGATTTGAATCCTAATTATCCCACTGTAATTCATAAGCTTTCTGCCAGAACGCTCGCTCAAATGAAAACTTCCTTCTTCCAAAAGAATAAATACCTAATAACCTCTTTAAATGAATTCGGATTTTGTGACAATTTCCGCAATAGTGGAACCGCTGAATCACCACCTCTTTCAACTATATTGACACAATCTGAAGCCATTGCGATTATAAAAAATTTCGTCTCACAAAATGCTGCTTTTACCGGAGTTAATAATCCGAATAAGTTGACTTTTACTCAAATATCTTCAAGTTCAGGATATTATGATGGTGCAACTTTTTGGAATATTAGATCTTCCTTTCAAAAAATCAATTCTTTAGACGTGTTGTCAACACAAATTCGTTTTCTAATTAAAAATCGAGAAATAATTTACTGCATAGGTAATTGGTATCCTAATGTATATTTACCAAAAAAAATTAACATCAGTCAAGACAAAGCTAAATCAGTTTTACTGAATAAAGTTGTTACACATACGGGGATTGCAGGTCAGAAATGGTATGTAACAATTTCAGTAGCGGATTTAAACAAAAGTACAATCAAACTATTAGTAATTCCCATAACTACTGATGACAGGATTGAATTGCATATTGCATGGCAAGTCAATATTCCCGGACCGGTACATTATAAAATTTACGTTGATGTCATGACTGGAAAAATTCTTAGCGAACAGCCAACAATAATCTCATAAAACAGCTTATCCCTCTTCCAGTTTTTTTACTAACTCTTTGGTTTTCATAATCAAGCCAAGCAAAGGGAAAGTATATTTTAGGGGAAGTTCATGTTCTTCTTTGGTACGGGCAGCCATGGCATCTTCAACAAAAATTTGGTTATAGCCATATTCATATGCGAACCTTGCGGTACTTTCAACGCCTTTATTCGTTGATATCCCACAAAGGATTATGGTGTCAATGCCACGCCTACGCAGCTGTAGGTCGAGTTCCGTTCCGTAAAAAGCCCCCCATTGGCGTTTCGTAATTAATAAATCGCTTGGCTGTATGTTTAGTTCGGGCACGTAATCAGCCCAATCTTTCGGAAAACTCACATGGGAAAAAGAGCTTTGTGCGATGGGTTTTAAAGCATCTTTAAAATCAGCTGACGGTGTTACATGAACCAAAAATACAGCCATCTCTTTTCTGCGGGCACTGTTTAAAATGCTCACCACATTTTCAATTACCAAATCTGAGGAATAAGGTTCAGTTGGCATGGCTGTGATCCCTTTTTGCAGATCAATGACCACAACTGCAGTTTTATCTTTATCGATTTTAAATTCTGTTTCCATAATTTATACCTAAATTAACGTTTTCAAAAAACGAAACCTTTGCAAAACAACAAAGACTGTCATTCTGATCATAGTGAAGAATCTGTAATTACAGATATACGACCACTTATGAGACCCTTCGTTTCACTCAGGGTGACAAAAAGGGAGTTTTGTAAAGCTCTCAAAAACACATGCCGGACAATAGTAGTATACTCTTATCACTAAGCCGGTAACAAACTTAACACAAAATAGAATATTTTTGCATCTCACAAATGGAAATAAAAAACACAAAACATATCACGGGCAACGATCAGCCCAACAACCCATTGCACGGTGTAAAGCTGGCAGAGGTATTGGAATATCTGGTAGCAGAATATGGCTGGAAAGAGTTAGGCTCGAAGATTAATATCAATTGTTTCAACAGTAACCCATCAATTAAATCCAGTCTTAAATTCTTAAGAAGAACACCATGGGCCAGGGAAAAGGTAGAAGAATTATACCTGAAATCGATTCGGTAGTTTGGAGGTTACGAATATCAGTATGTTTCGTATTGTTGAGCCTGGTCCAAAAACATTTATTTCACGCAAAATCATAAAAATTTATTTTGCTCATATGCAAGTCTTTGCATCTTGGCGACTTTGCGAGAGATTTGATGCGGTTTTATAAGGATTTGCCGAGCCTTATCATAATGATAATATACCCTACCTTTGAAAAAATAATTTTATGAATGCTTTTGAAGATTTTAAGCTATCAAAACAATTGCGAAATGCAATTGATACTACGGGATTTGACAGTCCGACACCCATACAAATAGAGGCTTTTCCTGTTATTCTTTCCGGCAAGGATGTTGTGGGAATTGCACAAACAGGCACAGGGAAAACATTTGCCTATACACTCCCTTTATTGCAGGGTTTAAAATTTTCGGATCAAATTAGCCCAAGGATCTTGGTATTAGTGCCCACCAGGGAATTAGTAATTCAAACGGCTGAGAAGATAAGAAGCATAGCTAATCATATTAATATCCGTGTATTAGGTGTTTATGGAGGGACAAATATTAATACACAAAAGCAAGCTGTTGCTGAAGGTGTCGACATTCTTGTTGCAACACCGGGACGTTTATATGACCTGACCGTAAATGGAGCATTGCAGCTTAGAGCGGTTAAGAAATTAGTGATAGACGAGGTAGATGTAATGTTGGATCTTGGTTTTCGTTTTCAATTGACGAATATATTTGACCTTCTACCGGCACGAAGACAAAACATTATGTTTTCAGCCACGATGACTGATGAAATTGATGCCATTATAGACGACTTTTTTACTACTCCTTCTAAAATTTCGATTGCTGTAAGTGGGACACCTTTGGATAACATCGAACAGCAATGTTATCAAGTACAAAATTTCTTCACCAAAGTTAACCTCTTATCCTATCTGTTAAATAATAAGGATGAATACCGCAAAGTATTGGTATTTGTATCCAATAAAAAAAATGCTGACAGATTGTTTGAAGCACTAGAGAATACGCATGGATCGGAAACCGTTATTATTCATTCTAATAAATCGCAAAATTACAGGATTAGGTCAATTCAACAGTTTGATGCAGGAACGAATAGGATATTAGTTGCTACGGATATAATGGCTCGGGGATTGGATTTGGAAGATATTACTCATGTTATTAATTTTGACACGCCCGCTTTTCCGGAAAATTACATGCATCGTATCGGAAGAACCGGAAGAGCAAAGCAACAGGGTAAATCCATCCTGTTTTATACCGAAAAAGAAGAAGGGGCGAAAGTTGCCATTGAAACCTTGATGTCTTACAAAATTCCAAAGATTGATTTTCCACCGGAAGTAGAAATTTCAGAAGAATTAACAGCGGAAGAGCGACCAAAAATTGTTGAAATAAACAATCCCAATCGTAATTCACGCAAAGGTTCTTCAGTGCCTATTATTCAGGAGAAGAAGGAAAAAAACAAGAAAACCAACCTAGGAGGATCTTATAGAAGGGAATTAGCGAAAAAATATAAAAAGCCACAATCAAGAGGTGATAAAAATTTCAATAAGCGAAAAAAGAAATAGGTGATTTCCTTTCAGGAACCGAAAGTAGACATCTTTACAGCTCAGGGTAAACGCATCTAATTATTTAGCTGGTCATCTTGGTCATATTTAATGCCCTTCCGCTCATTCGGATTTGTAATCCGAATGCAAAAGAGATCAGGATTTTAAATCCTTTTGCTTTTGAGGGTCGGGATTGCAAATCCCGACCAGCTGTAGTTTTCACTGATGTTTGATCATAATTTATCAGTGTGCCATTTAAAAATACTCAAATGATGCGTTTGCCCTGCTTTACAGCTGCTATCATTTGGCTTTTTAAAATAATTTCATTAATGACTTGTGTTTATCGTCTGTAAATTATTATATTTACAAACCAACAATGATCAAATGAGATTCGTTATGCTGTTACCTTGCTTCCATAAGGCCATTATTAATGCTCCGGGGGAATGCTATATCAAACACGATCTCACTGAATTATGTATAGAACCTAAAATCCAACTATATGAAGCTAATCCAACAATTCATAGATTTTTTTAAGCTTTCAGATACTGAAAAAGAAATTGTTACTAATGAAGTCGGGCAAGAAAATATAAGGCGCGTTTTTTACATTTCCATTATGGGGATTCTTACAATAGCCTTATATTTTATCTTTTTTGACCGAATGGAGATTGGTGCAGATGATACAGCACGTCAGTGGTATTTCTCAGTCATTACCATTCTACTGGTATTCTTGCTAACCTATATTATTGTTAGCCTTTTTCTCTATTTTTTTTCGTATCGGCCGCCTAGGTATAATAAAGTTGCAAGGGCAAGTATCTCTGCAATAACACTTTTATTCCTAATAGGGGGTGTGGCATTTGCTTCTGTCGACCAGCTGATTACCTCTGCAATAACGCCCTATATGCTCACCTGTTTAGCCACCGGATTATTATTGCTCATACGTCCATTGCAGGCGTTATTGTATTATGTAGCTACCTATATCGTCTTTTATTATGTATTGTCCATGGTTCAACCCAATCATGATATTTTAATTTCAAATCTGGGTGATGCTTTTTATGCAACTGCCATAGGCCTGTGTTTATCTTTCTTTCTTTGGAGGGGATCCCTTATTAGAATAAAGCAAAGCCGACTTATTAAAAAGCAGAATATTGAGTTGTCGGAAAGCAATGCCGCGAAGGATAAATTTTTCTCGATCATTGCACACGATCTTAAAAGTCCATTTAGCAGCGTATTGGGGCTTTCGAGAATTATGAAGGAAGAGATGGAAGAAAAAGAGACAGAAAACACTGAAAAATACATCCGTTTAATAAATTCCTCTATTGAGAATATCTATAAACTTCTGGAAAACTTATTGGAATGGGCCAGGTCGCAAACAGGTAATCTCGACTTTAAACCAGATAATATTAATCTGACGTCAATCATCAAAGAAAAAATTGAAGAATTTTCGGTTTTGGCAGAAGCTAAAAACATAAGCCTGTACTATTTTCAAGATAGTGACCTATTTATTTATGCAGACAAGAATATGCTGAAGACCATTCTACGTAATCTGATCGCCAATGCCATAAAATTTACCCAAGCCGGAGGCAAGGTCGAAATGATCACTATGGTGAAGCCCAGGCATGTCGAAATATCAGTTTCAGACAATGGAATAGGTATTGCCGAAGAAATAAAGGATCAGCTTTTCGAATTAAGTAGCACAAAAATACGAAGGGGCACTGCAAAGGAAAACGGAACTGGACTGGGATTAATTTTATGTAAGGAGTTTGTAGAGAAACAAGGTGGAAAGATATGGGCTGAAAGCAACGCAGAGAAGGGTTGCCAATTCAAATTTACACTGCCTTTATCAGCCGTTGAATCTCTTTAAGTTATCCCAAACCGCGGCGCGGATGCTCCGTATGCCTTGCCATTATTGATCTTTTAGTGATTAATTCCTTTGTTGTATTGGATAAGATAAAAATCAAGACTTCCTTTATTCCAAAGGCATATTTTTATTAACTCATCTATTGCCAACGGGATTCCTGGAGCAAAAGCCTCATCTACCACGTTCCAAACTTCTATTTTTTTAAGAAAATCATGTGCATCAATGAATAATATAAACGGATCCAAAATATTTATTTCGTTCAAACCATTGTCGTCTCGTATTTTTATTAGGATTTTCCCAATAAGGTGTATACCCTGCTGGGGAAGTACCGCTGTATCCGTTTACTGCTTTCAAATTAAGATTTTGTGAGGCGAGCATTGCATCAATTTGATAGAAAATGATGGAGGATGACGTGAGTAAAGGTTCATATGAAATAACACTACCAGGAGGAATATGTTTCATTTTGACACCTAACTCATAAACCCGTTTTTGAGCCAACGCTTTATCAGTACAATACGAACTACCCACCTTGAAATAGTTATCCAAAACAAAAAAACAGCATAATCCTATAAAGACAAGCTTCCGATACGTTAAATATTTTTCCAGTAAGATCTTAGAAATGAAAGCGGTAGCTATTGCAAAAAAGATAAGCTCAACATTGATGATTCTACCCATTGACCGCATTGAGCTAAACCCCGGAATATGGAGCAGCAACAAATAAAGTGTATACCCTCTGAACCGAATGAAAAAAGCAAATGTAAGAAAACCAACAATGAGCATTAAATATAGAAATGGAGAATAAACATTGTTCAGATACTTGCTTTTTCGCCTGAAAATTATCAACAAAAAGGAGAGGAGTAAACTTATCATGGCCATTCCTCCTACAAAAATCTGATGATCCCAAAAAGCGGGATAATCGTTACCAACAGAAGAAAGGAAGTTCCAGAAAAGACTCCCTTTCTGGCTATAAAAGAAAGAACGAACTGTCGGAATTGTTGGAATAATCGTATTTAATAAAGGAGAAGGCATTTCCTGGGCTCTTATATAATAGGGGTGCATAAGCACCCATAAAAAAAGCAGATTGAACCCAATTGAAAAAAGCATACCACTTACCCATTTTACACTTCTGATGTTTTTCCTAAAAAGGCGTCGCTTATAGATTAGAATTCCCAGCAATAAAAGTGAGATGGGAATAAATAGCATAAAACCGAGGTAAATGCCACAATAAAACTGATACACCACAAAGAAAACAGCACCATAGAAATAACGAATATCCAATTTTTTATAGAAGAAATATGACATTCCTAATGCTAAAGAGATAGGATAGCGGGGGAAAGTTTGTGCATGCGTCATCTGCGATTGTAATCCCATAGAAAATGTAAATATAAGTGCCCCGATTACTGCTGCTTCACGGTTTTTAAATACGAGCTTTAAAAACCAATACGTACAGGCATAATTAAGAAAAGTAACGATTAATATCCATAATTGAAAAGCGGTTTCTCTGGAGCTGCCTAAAAGACGGAAAAAAGCATAGATGGGTGCAGAGCCCAATAAATTATCAGAGAACGTAATAGTATCTTTGGCAGGAAACATAAAAGGAGCCGACCAAAAATCATTGATTTTACCAAAAAAAAACTTATAATCATGTTCCAGGAGATACATATTGAAACGGGCATCCCCTAAATCGCCAGGGAATAAGCTTAGGTTAAAGCCTAAGATATGCGAAGTAAAAAAAAATAAACCGATGGAAAAGCCCACCCAAAACGGGATAACATTCTTCACTCCAATTAATTTATTACTATTTAATGTCATAGGAACATGTTACCAAAAGAAAAATGAGTTGACCAAATTACATAATAATTTATCGTGTATTAGTGCTGTCCGGTACAAAAATTAGACAAAGGAAAACTTCCTGTGAATAAATCCCTTATCCGGATAAACCGCTCAAACTTGTGCCACTCATACCATAGTTATTGTGCCATGATATGCAAAGATGCAATTTCTACCGTTTAAATCTCGAAGCAAACAATCTGAACCTAGCAATGGACATTAGTAAATAAGCCAAAGAACTTAATTCGGGCTAAATGCATTTTATTTGCGAAAATTTAAGAATAGATGAGAATAAAATGTTATATTTATACTTTGTACTGGTGTGCATATATCTTGATGCCATACTTGGTGTTTATCACATAAGAACCTGAATATCCGTATATTAAATTTTCTTGGCTATTTTCAAGTTGTTAACATATATCTTTGATATTCAACCTGTTAATTATTATATACTAAGCTATTTAAATGTAGAAAAAACATTGAATTTCATATTGGTTGCAAATAAGCTGAATTAAAATGGACTCGCTGAAGCAAGCACTTTGCAAACCGCTACAAGCCAACACACAAAACATTATACCCCTTACAAAATTAATTATATGTTTAACCTACAAAAAATGAAAAAAAATGAAAAAAATTAAAAGTTTAGTTAGTCTCTTAGCGTTATTCTTACTTATTTTTTCTTCATGCCAAAAAGAAAAAATAGTGTCTACTAATCTTGCTGAAAGATCTTTTAGTAATCCCGTTGACACTAATTCTGTAGTCTACAAGAAAATAAAAGAATTAGGTTTCTCACTAGATAGCATCACTGATATTGGTGATTATTATTTAGTGGAAGGTGATGTTCTATTTTCCAAAACCTCAGAAAGTCAAAACAAATTAAAACAAGCCAGAACGAATTATTTAATACCATGGAACAAGCAGCCAAATATAACAGTAAGGGTTGCAGCTTCTATTCCAACTTCTGGGGTTGATAATTGGCGTGATGAAATCCAACAGGCAATAAACGATTGGAATAGTATAAACGATTGCAGAATAAATTTCACATTGACACCGAATACTACTGCTGATATAACCATTAGAAGTGATGTAGGCAGCTTGCCTTATGACGTTATAGCAGCTGCGGAATTTCCGTTATATGGTCAGCCTGGCCATCAAATAATAATTAATCTTGATTTCCTTTATAATATGACAATGTCGACGGCTCAAAAACGCTATAATATTGTTCATGAGCTAGGCCATTGTATCGGTTTTAGACATACAAATTGGCAAGCACTTGGTGAAGGGTCAGGTTCTGAAGGGTTGTATAACATTCCTGGCACTCCAAGCGGGTATAACCCCGATCCAAATTCAGTAATGAATGGGGGTACAGCATTAAACTCGTGGAATGGTTTTTCTGCCTATGATATTGTAGCCGCTCAATATTTATTCGGAAAAGGGAGGAGGGTTGTATTAGAAACTTCCAAAGGCTATTATATTCAAGCAGTAAATGGTGGAGGAAGTAGTGCAGATGCAAGTAGTACTAATCCATATGAATTTGAAACCTTTCATTTGATGGTGAGTCCTATTTGGGGTGAGCCTTATTATGTTCTTCAGACCATTGGAGGGTATTATTTACAGGCCGTAAATGGTGGTGGAGGTAGTGTTGTTGCGAACAGCCTTAATCCATGGGAATGGGAAACTTTTGAATTAATACCTAGTCCATATTATCCCGGCAAATACAATCTAAAAACAAAAAAAACAAAACAATATTTACAGGCTGTAAATGGAGGGGGCGGAACTCTTAATGCAAATAGTGCTAATCCTTGGGAATGGGAATCATTTGAAATCTTAGATTCATGGTTCTAAAATAATTGCAAAATGTAAGGGGTATAACATTTTAGAATTTAGTGGCCAGTTGGCCAAAAAAAAGCGAGTAGTAACAATTACCTACTCGCTTTTTTCAATGTTTAGAGGGTTCTTTCGGATCAAACAGTTCTATCTTTAAATCATCAAAATAAATATCCATTCCTCCGGTTCCAGATATACACCACCAGATTTTCATCCCTATTGCGTGTTTCAGGTGTCATCTAACCCAAGCTGATCTTAGATTAAGCCGTTGCCCACAGTTAAAATACTTTAATCAATCTTTTAGAAATTTTCGATCGAATAAATTGTATTTAAAAATACAATAAATGGCTCGTAAGCCATCTTTCCAATTTACCTTTTTTCCTTCGTGATAGGTACGTCCATAATACGAAATTCCTACTTCGTAAATCCTGATTCCATGTATACGGGCAATTTTGGCGGTGACTTCAGGTTCAAAGCCAAAACGGTTTTCTTTCAGTAAAAGTGACTTCAAAGGTTCAGCACGAAATAATTTATAACCTGTTTCCATGTCGGTAAGGTTCAGGTTGGTGAACATATTCGACAAGTTGGTCAGTAATTTATTGCCCAAGGAGTGCCAGAAAAACAAAATCCGGTGTGACTCGCCCCCAACGAAACGCGAACCATATACAACATCAGCAAAACCCTCTATGACCGGTTGAAGCAAGACTGCGTATTCGCGAGGGTCATATTCCGTATCAGCATCCTGAATCACAATAAAATCACCACTAGCTTCTTTAATCCCACGATGAACGGCCGCTCCTTTTCCAAGATTTTCACTTTGGTTCAGCAAACGGATATTTTCTGATGGATAAGTGTTAATAAAGTTCTCTACAATTTCTTGAGTGGTATCCGTAGAGTCATCATTTACAACCAATATTTCTTTTTCGAGATGCTGGCCAAGCTTCACAGAAAGTATCTTATGCAGGATGGCTTCGATGGTATTTGCCTCGTTATAAGCAGGGATAATAATTGATAAGGTTTTTGACATTGTTAATCATTCAAAATTTAAAAAACAAAGCTAAGAAATATTTTTCAAGCACATTTTCAATGAATTGAATCTTGGCCATTCTTCTTGGCGAATGCCACATTAACCTTTTAGGTGGCTTTACACCTAAAAGGTTGAAAACAAACCACTCTTTCATGCAAGGCTACAACGCATGTACAGCACAGCAAATCATCGGAATATCCATCAATATACACTTCTGATCCCGACCTTTCAGCTTCCAATCCGGAAAGAGCCCTTGAACAAACCATCTTCCCCTACTTTCAGGTCGCGTCCAAGCTGAAAGGTCAAAAACCGCTTATCGAATCTTGTTATTTCGTCCCTGCGAATGACTACATTAACCTTTTAGGTGGCTTCACACCTAAAAGGTTGAAAACAAACCGCTTTTTCATGCAAGGTTATAACGCTTGTGCAGCAAAGCAAATCATCGGAATATCCATCAAAATACACTTCTGCTCCCGACCTTTCAGCTTCCAATTCGGATAGAGCTCCAGGACAAACTATCCTCCCCTTCTTTCAGGTCGCATCCAAGCTGAAAGGTCAAAAACCGCTTATCGAATCTTGGCGTTTCGTCCTTGCGAATGACTACATTAACCTTTAAGGTGGCTTTACACCTAAAAGGTTGAAAACAAACCACTCTTTCATGCAAGGCTACAACGCCTGTACAGCACAGCAAATCATCGGAATATCCATCAAAATGCACTTCTACTCCCGACCTTTCACCTTCCAATCCGGAAAGAGCTCTTGAACAAACCATCTTCCCCTACTTTCAGGTCTTGTCCAAGCTGAAAGGTCAAAAACCGCTTATGGTATCTTGTTGTTTCGTCTTTGAAAAATATAATTGCAAGATTGCTTCACCATTGTGGGGGTTATCAAATATTAACTTTTTCTTAATCGTGTATCCCTTGAAGTTTTCAAATAGCTTATTAATGGTCTTCTTGTAAAGTGCATCCGTATTCTTTTCGAGATAAAGATAGACAGGCTTCCCGGAAGCTGAAATGACATTAGGATCAAAACTTTGCCCCCAATATTTTATTGTATTGTCCCATGTAAAATACTGGTAGGTGTCGGGGTAAAGTTTATTCAGTTTTTCTTCATAACCGGGCCAGTTTTTTCCTCCCATGCAAAAACTATACATAATGGCATATCCCTGGAAAGGGCATCCGTAATCCTGACTAACAATAATTTTATAGCTATCTTTTTTCAGCGTTTGGGCTACATCCCGCGTTTCAATCCTGGCCGCCATTTGACTGCCAATACTTTCGGAAACAATACGAATATATGGAACTTGCCGCTCAAGTTTATATCCTATGATTATGACCAGAATGATACTTAATAACATACTCACAATCTTATTGCTGCTGATGGATGCTATATTCTCTTTAACCAAAATCAGTAAAAAAGGAAAGAACAAAAGGGCAGGCAGAAAATACCTTAGTACATAGTGCTTACCGACAATAAAAATGAAACCAATAATTACCACGGTCAACCCCAGATTTAGATTCTTTAGAACGCTTTTTTTGCTTTTGGTTAGGACAAGAACCAACAATAAAATAAAAAGAGCAAGCACAACATAAAAAAAACCACCTTGGGAAGAGATCAGTATACTGACGTTCTTTAAAAATAAACTGGGGTTGATGACGGTTTTCGGTCCCGCGAGATAAATACCGTTATGTAAAAAAAGATCCATCATCCAATGGATGAACTTATTAAACTGAAAAACTACGGGAAGAGCGAGAAAGCAAAAAGAAATAGCAGTATAAAGCAGGTATTTAAGTTTATTCCTAAAGTCTTTAATAAGAAATAACGGAAGGACTAGAAAAGGAAAAAAAGTCATTTTAAGAGACATCCCCAACGCAACGGCAAACCCATAATAAAAGGTTTTGGAATTATTAATTTCCTGCTGCTTATATATTTCCCTAAAAAGCAATGCCTGTAAGATAAAAATGGGCAATACAAAAAGGAGCTCGACATAGATTCGACCGATTATTTCGTACCAAACATTAATGATAAGTGGGGATGTTTGTATTACAACAGCATAAAGTATGTTTTTAGTAATTTTTTCAACTGCCTTTCCGACCCATAACATTACCCCTGCGATAATAGCCGTAATTACCAGGTTAGCAACGGAAAGATATAAATCTGAATTACGGATTACATCTTCAAAATAAGGCAAATTGTGCTCCCTGAAAAAGTAAACAATCCTAAAAACAATGGCAAGTAACAGATGAAGCGGAGAGGCCGGCTGATCAATATTGGCCTGGGCAAATTTACCGGTTGAAACACAAAGGCCGCTGATAAAGTGGATATATTCCGGATCATTAGATCTTAACGACAAATCTCCAAAAACCTGCCGGAAATAAAAGCCCAAGATAAGATAAAGGGCAGGAAATAAATAAATTAAATATTTATAATAAGTCTTCCGCTTATCAGAATAAAGCATATTTGTTTTAAAGGTTATCAACAGTTAATTCTTGAAATCGAAAGAGAGAATTAATTTAAAAACAATCTCCAAAAAAACTGAATAACAGGGGCTTTCAGACATTGATGATTTGTTCAAAAATAGTCATAAATTGATAAAGAACAATACCCAGATTTCTAACGGATCGGTTTCACTTCCTGGTTGTTTCTTTAATTGCACGATAGACTAACTTATTAATTACATCATCGTTTGGGAGCAAGCCTTTGTTTTTGGTGTATTTTTTGATTTTTCAATTAAATTCTCAATTATATTAATGGTATAGCAGAATATCCAAACTTCGTGCCTTTCGCAAATAGATGACCATCATAACTAATGCCTTCTGAAGGGTCGCAGATCGAATATCTTTACATTCTTATACGTTAAAATTGGATATTTGATGAAAGGCCTGACCAGCGAATCGTTCAGCACCAATGTATTATTTACAATAAGGTATTTTGCACCCTGATCAATTCTTTGTTGGAAAGCTCCGGGTTTGTCAAACCGACTATTGTAATTACAATAACCCCTCCTGTTCATTAAATACAATGATATATTAATGCTCCTGTCAGGGATTGAAATAACCTTGTCATCAATTCCTATGCCCAGCTTCAAAAGGACAGGTTCCAACTCGCCCACAGCTCTCAGGTGCTCGTTATAGGTTCTGTTTTTCCACCCTGTATATCTGGAATTCAGCAATCGGTTACATTCAACCATATTAAATAAAAGAAATCCTATTATGACAAGGTTTACAATCCAAGTGTTGAACCATTTATATGCTCCAATTGTTTTGAAAAACAATATCCACACCAGTATAACATTAATATAAAAGTCGATCCAATAATAGTCATGCACGTCAAGAGCCTGAAACCATAATAAAGCATACAAAACTGAGCCGAATGGGATCATTACCAAAAGATAATTTAAAAACATTGACCTTTTTTTAAAAGTGGCAAGAAGATAAACCCACATGGCGCCAATGACATAAAGCATCGAGATATGAAAAAAGGCAGGCCTTGTTAAGAGGTTAGCCCGATGGATAATATCCCATATTTTTTTATCGGTAATTCTCCATATTGGCCATACGTCATTAAAAGTATACCTACCCTGATGAAGCCGGTTATAATACCCTGCATAAATATACCAGGCCAATACAACTGCAATCACAACAATAAAAGGTATCAATTGTTGTAAAGGCCTTTTAAAAAGTGTTCTTTTCTCCTTTTTTATTAATAGTTCAATAATATCCCATCCCAACAATGCAACAAAACTAATCCCCGCTGATACTTTCAACAACATTCCGAGACTGAAAAAGAGCATCGATAGCCAAAGAAACTTTACATGATCCTTTGTATGAAATTTCCATATTAAATACCAGGCCACAATAACGAATGCGAATGCAGGAATATTGGGGAGAAAATTTGCAGAATAATAGACATAAGTTACCGAAGTAAAGAGCCCAAGGCCGACAAAAAGTGCCTGAAAATCATTTTTTAATATTTTTTTTGAGAATTTAAAAAGTGAAAAAAGACCAATAAATGAAATTGCCAAAACGATAAACCGGTATGCAAATTCACTTTTCCCTATAAGTTTCCATAGCTGGGCTACAGTATAATAAAGTAATGGAAATTCGCCGGCCGACTTACCTGTAAGATCGGAATCGCTCATCTGGTTATATATCTCCGGTTCCCAAAAGCTATAGTTGCGCTGGTAATAGTTTTGGGTAATGGATAAACAATCGGTTTGTCGCCATGCATGTATACTCTGTGGACGGAAGAACATAGTGCGATCCAGCTTATAATAAAAACTCATGGAAATAAAAATCACAAGAAAAAACAGAAAGCCAACTCCAATTCCAGGCCTCTTGTTTAAGCAATCAGATTTCATAATGAATCACATAAAGATTGTTGGGCATTAACGCTTCTCAAATGTATATAAAATAATTCAGCAAGACCCTTAAATTAAAACAGAGGGGATAGCGAATCTATCACATAATATCTGTTTTTTTACCAACCGGCAACAAAGCCAACACATTATGTGAAGCATCATTTTGCAGTCGGTTTTTATATCCAGGCTAACCGATACCTTCAGAGGAACCGCTTTAAAATTCGGCTATAAATCTTTTTGAGTTGATCATAATTCAAACTTGTTTTGAAAAAAGGGGAATTACGCAATACATATCCGGGGTCGTCCATCAGTATCACCACAGTTTTACCTTTCACAAATCATTCCAGTGATATTCGGGAACCACAATGCCGTACCCCACAAAAACCAAAGATAGAAATTTTTTAAATCCTTTTTCAGGCTTTACTCATGAAAGTATACCCGTTTCACCCGTCGCGAAATACGACTTAAGACTTCGTAAGGAATAGTTTCTACAGCCAGGGCCAATTCGGTAACGGGGTGGTCAGCATTGAAAATCACCACCGGATCACCTTCTTTCACTGCTATTTGGGATATGTCAATCATGCACATGTCCATGCAAATGTCACCCACGATGGGTGCCGGTTTTCCATTAACCCATAGAGAAAAATTACCATTTCCCAGCTTTCTGAACAAGCCATCAGCATAACCTATCGAAACAGTAGCCACTTTCATATCCTGACGGGCAATAAAATTCCGGTTATAGCCCACTGATTCGCCTACCCTCACCTGTTTTATTTGCGTAACCTCAGACCGCAGGCTCGTAACATGTTGAATATTCCCGGCAGTTTTCTTATCTGGAGAAATCCCATAAAGCCCAATGCCAATCCTAACCATATCGAATTGTGCTTCTGGAAAACGGCTGATACCGGCAGAATTCAATAAATGCATCATCACCGGATGAGAAGCTTCTTCACGAAACTGATGCGTCATGCTTTTAAAATGTACAATTTGCTCGCGCGTAAAATCATCCAGTTCAGGGCGGTCGCTACCCACAAGATGCGAAAAAACAGACTGTACATAAATAAGTGGATTCCTTTTGAGCCGGACAAATAATTCAGGAAGGTCTTCTTTATTGAAGCCCAAACGGTGCATGCCTGTTTCCAATTTGACATGTATTTTCACGGGTTTGTTGGGAGGTAATACGTTTCGTTGGATGGCCTTCTCAAGCATTTGCAAAACCCTGAAACTAAATATCTCCGGCTCTAATTGATGTTTAATCATCACATCAAAAGCGTATTCTTCAGGATTCATTACCATGATGGGCAAGTCAATACCCGCTTTACGGAGTTCAATTCCTTCGTCGGCATAGGCTACCGCCAGATAGTCGACCTGATGAAACTGAAGGATGTTGGCAATTTCAAAGCTTCCGCTACCATAGGAGAAAGCTTTCACCATTGCCATAATTTTGGTCGTATTCGACAATTTGGAGCGAAAGTAATTCAGGTTATCTACCAAAGAACTCAGGTTTATTTCAAAAACCGTTTCGTGTACCTTTTGCTGAAGCAAACGGCTGATCCGCTCAAACTCGAATACCCTGGCTCCCTTGAGAAGAACTGTTTGGTTACGTATTGAAGCAATGGAAAACCCAGACATGAACTCATCCGTATTGGCAAAGAAGTACTTTTCCAAATCAAACAATTCGGCATTTCGTGAAATGACTGATCCAATCCCAATTAATTTTAGGATTCCCTTCTGTTTCAATAGAGTCGCCACGTCATTATATAAGTCGACATCATTCCTGCCACTTTGGAGGATGTCTGATAGGATTACCACTTTTTCATGGTGCTGATTTTGTTGCTCCATAAAATCCAGGGCAATGCTAAGTGAATTAAAATCAGAATTATAAGCATCGTTGATGATGGTACAATTATTAATACCCTCCTTTTGCTCTAGGCGCATCGCAATCGGAGTCAATGCTTTCATCCGCTCACTAATGACATCGGCCTCGTATCCCAGATGCAACAACATGGCCCAACAATGTCCGGCATTTTCGATGGAGGCGGCATCAATAAATGGAATTTCAATACTTAGTCCCTGGTCCTCAAAACGGCCTTCCATGCGCGTACCGCCATTTTGAGTTGTTATTTGAAGAATCCGGAGTTTACAAGTATCCTCTTTTCCCCAGGTGAATGTCTTGATGTTCTCAAGTATGCCCGTACGGATAATTACTCCCTGTAATTCTTTTTGATCGCTATTGTAGATTAGCGTATCCAAGCGGGTGAACAGTTTTAGTTTTTCTCCTATTTTTTGCGCCGTGCTGATGAAATTCTCGCCATGAGCTTCACCGATATTCGTAAAAATCCCGAGGGTAGGCTTGATAATCTGTTGCAACTTATCCATTTCGTCGGGTTCAGAAATTCCCGCCTCAAAAATCCCCATCTCGTCTTTGTCGTTCATCTGCCAAACCGAAAGAGGTACCCCAATTTGTGAATTATAACTTTTGGGACTTCTTACAATTTCTTTATCGATTTGCATCAGCTGAAAAAGCCATTCCTTCACAATGGTTTTGCCATTGCTCCCGGTGATCCCCATCACAGGAATATCAAAAAGAGCCCGATGGGCAGCGGCAAGTTGTTGTAAGGCCACCAGTGTGTTTTTTACTACAAAAAAGGAAGCCTTTGGGAAATCTGAAAAATCCAGATTATCAGCTTGCACCACAAAATATTTCACCCCCTTTTTATAGAGTTGCTTGATATATTTATGGCCGTTGTTTCGTTTTGTGCTTAATCCGAAAAAAAGACAGTGTTCGGGGCTTATGAGGCGTCGGCTATCAATAAGAATATCCTGAATACTGATAGCTTCCAAATCAGGGCTGACCAAATCAGCTTTTATAATTGTAGCTATTTCAAGCCCTGTATATAGTTTATGGTACATGATCTCAAATTAGTACGAAGCTGTATTATAAAGATGACCCGTTTTATTCCGGGAGGGTGCCGTTGTCATGATTACTCCTGTGTCCATGGGTTGCTTCAGGTGACGAAGGCAAAGGTGTGGCATTCATTTCGGCCCACTTTTTCCGGTTTTTAAAAATATCAATGGCAAGGTATATTGCCTGTGTCATTGATTCTGCAGAAGCCTGGTTTTTACCGGCAATATCATATGCGGTTCCATGGTCGGGTGAGGTACGGACGATAGAAAGTCCGGCAGTATAATTAACCCCTCGTTCACCCGCAAGAAGTTTAAAAGGGATCAAACTCTGGTCGTGATACATCCCCAGGATAGCGTCATAGCGGGCATAAGATCCCGAGCCAAAAAAACCATCTGCAGGAAATGGGCCAAATGCCAGTATCCCCATCTTTTTCGCTTTATTGAGCGTATCTCGGATCAAACCATTATCTTCCTCTCCGATAAGGCCTCCATCACCTGAATGAGGATTCAAACCCAAGATGGCAATTTTTGGCCGGCTTATCAGAAAATCTTTTCTTAAACTCTCATTCAATAGGCCTAATTTACTAATAATCAACTCTTCTGTTAAGGCATCAGCGACCTCGCGCAAAGGAAGATGATTGGTAACAGTACCTACTTTAAGTTTACCTGCCACCATAAGCATTAAGGCGTCATCTGCCTCGAAGCGATCGGCAAGATATTCAGTATGTCCTTGAAAATGGAAGATATCAGAATGGATGTTGGCTTTGTTGATGGGTGCCGTTACCAATACATCAACCTTTTGTTGCTTGAGGTCAGTGACAGCAGCCTCTAGTGCTTTCAAAGCATACTCGCCAGCTGATTGGGAAGATTTACCTAACTCAATCTTAACTTCATCATCACTCAAGCTACGGATGTTTAACTTATTCTCGAGTATGTCCTCCGCATCGTTAATTACGTGATAATTAAGATCATTCAAATTCATGCTCTTGCGATGATAAGCCACCACCTTGGGCAAGGCATATACGATGGGAGTATACAAATCATACAGGCGATTATCCATCAACGACTTAATCATCACCTCATAACTAATTCCATTGAAATCGCCATGAGTAATAGCTACCCTTATTTTTGTCTCTTTTTCCTGGCCAACTTGCTTCATCATCATAGCAATATTATTAAGTTACAAAGGTAAAATTTTATGGGCATACACAACACTTATCGGTAAGCATCGCCGGATATCAGCCATTACAATGGCTTTGTTATTAGGAAATAATGATGATGGCTAATTGGTTTTAAAACGATAGTTTATTTTCCCCAGCTCCTCGTTGGCTTTTGTAATTTTTTGGGAAAGATTTTCTTTGTACAACTGTAATTTTTCCATCAGCTGCGCATCAGCAACAGCCATCATTTGACAGGCAAGAATAGCGGCATTGGTGGCATTGTTGATTCCTACCGTCGCTACAGGAATCCCGGGGGGCATTTGAACAATCGCCAAAAGGGCATCCATACCATCAAGGGTAGCGGCAATGGGAACACCAATCACAGGCAAAGGAGTGAGAGAAGCAATGACGCCAGGCAAATGTGCAGCCATCCCCGCTCCGGCAATGATAACTTTGATTCCCCGATGCCGGGCTTCTTTGGCAAAACGCTCAACAGCGGCGGGCGTACGATGAGCTGATAGTGCATGCATTTCGAAAGGAAGCTGCATCTCATCAAAAAACAAAGCTGCCTTTTCCATGATTTTCAAATCAGAAGTACTACCCATGATAATACTGACGAGTGCTTTCATCTCTTTTTTATTTTCCACAAAAATAATCATTTCCCATTCTATGTGCTTCTACATCCAAAATTATGGCTAAATATTATTTTGATGTGCTGGGAGGATTGGTTTTCAGTAAAGGATTTCCTATCTCTTTGTGTAACTCTGCGGCTTCTTTGTGAAACTTTGTGAATAGCTATTGCACAGAGAGCCACGGAGAAGACACAAAGGTATTATGTTTGAAAAATAAAGCATAAGCTAAAAATCTTAAATTTATTGTGTTAAAACAAATTAAAAATTTAAAAAT